>Ga0315306_10000343_pt1 | contig 22215 bp, 26 predicted proteins | sample TDP1_MG_FD_203803 | JGI IMG/M metagenome (GOLD analysis project Ga0315306, IMG submission 203803) | Freshwater sediment microbial communities from Lake Towuti, South Sulawesi, Indonesia - TDP1 | ecosystem: Environmental > Aquatic > Freshwater > Lake > Sediment | place: Indonesia: South Sulawesi... | reverse complement strand
AATTCCAGCCTCAGTCAACTATCCAGAAGTGGTTCTAAACCGCGCAGGCTATGCCTCGCTGGGGCAAAGCCTGCGTGTTTTCGAAGTACCAAGCCTGATCTCTCGACTTGCTCTCTACAACAAAAATGAAAAGGGAAACCTTTTCCTCGCTTATTGCGTATATATAGGTGAAAGGAAAATGACACAGAAAGGAGAATTGAAATGAGATTCAGAACGAAAGTTGCCATCCTCGTTGCGGCTCTGCTCTTGACTTTTGTTAGCTTCAACCTGATTGCTTACAGTGCAATCGATATCTTAAAGATAGATAAGCTGGCGGGCAATGAAATCATTGCCAACGTGCTGGCAAAAGCCAAGGCGGCCAATCATCATTCCAATCTTATAAAGGCTAATAGCTGATGAGAGAAGGAATGATGAGCTTCATCATCACCATCTGGGAATGGCTGGTCATTGACTTGGAGATGCTATATCTCTCCATTCTCAGAGGCAGATTGAGCCTTCAAACTCATCCCATTCCCATTCTTTGCTAAGAGGCTGCAATCTCTCTCCAAAAGAGCTGATTGCAGCCTCTTTTTTTATCCTGCCTTTTAAAGAAATCAGTACAGAGAAAAGGGCCGCCTCTCGCCCAAAAGATGATAATCCTTTTTTTCTATGGCCAGCTTGGGGATGTTGCGCTCCTTGTAAAGAGACCTTCCCGGTCCGTTGCTTATGGCCAAGCAGGCATGAACGATTATCCCGCAGATAATAAAAATAGCGGCAAGCCTTCGCCATATCTTTTTCTTAAAAAAAATTCCCCAGCAGTAAAAAGAATAGACCATGACCACCGGCAAAACAACGTAGAAGGCGTGAGAAGACGGGCCTTTGACTGAAAAGGCGAAGCTCAGATAGACGAGGATAAATGTGATGAGAGAAAAATATTTTATTCCTCGCCAATCCTCTCCAGTCTTTTTTTTATAAAACCATAAAAAGAGCATCAGAACTGGCTGAATAATCCCTACTAGGCCGGCAAAAAGGGCAAAAGGCGTAACCCAAGGATTTTTTTGGAAGAAGTCAAGGCGCGCTTGACTGTCCGCTCCGATAAAACGCGATATCTCAAAGCTGGCTAAAGAGAGAAACCGGGCCAGAACAGTAAAGAATTTCAAAAAGTTGGCTGGGTTGAAACGGACGTTCAAGCTTGTCCCGCCTGCACTCATGTTCATTCCATACTTTATAAATGTCGGGATCAAAAGGCTGCCGCTGAGCAGAGCGCCGGTGAGGAACTCAAATATCGAAAGAAATATTCTCTTTCCAAAACCTCTAAGCTGAAAATAAGCCGAGGCCAAAAGGAAAGGGACTAATATTATCCAAGAAAGGTGCAGCTGGAATACCCAGAAGAAGGAAAAGCCTAGGATAACATTGGCCCATCCGAGCGGTATGAGCTTTTTGCTCAATAAAGGATAACTCTCCATGGCTGCCACAAAGAAGAGAATTCCTCCAGTCAAAACATAAGATGAATTCAAGACTTGAGTCGAATAATTCAGCGTCCAGGGTGCGGTCAGCAGCCAAGACCAGATAAACCAACCAGGAACATCAGGCGAGCGCTTGGTGCAATACCAGGCCAAAAGGCTTAAAGAAGCCAAGGAGAGCATGTTCAGAAGAATATAGGGCGCCTCAGGGATGGGAAGAATAAAGAAGGGGAGACCGACCAAAAGAGCCTGCAAGGCTCCTGGTATTTGGCTGCTGGTGTAGATGACATCAGGCCCGAAAAAAGGCCATTTCCCTGTTGAATAAAACTTGAGTCCGAGAAGATAAATCTGCCTTTCATCCTCAAACCAGAATTCTGAAAGCAGCCCGAAGAAAAGACGAAAGGCATAGGCGAGAAAGAGCAAGAGGACGATTCTCTGCCAAGGCTTGATTCTGAAAAGGGATGTGATTGAATAGCCCATCGGAAAGCAACTCGGAGCTTCGCCCTACTTCTCTCTCATCAGAACTTGAACCAGAGAAGCAATCGCTTCTCCCCGGCCTATTGCTCCCAGCCCTTCATTGGTCTTGGCTTTTATTCCCAAGTCTTTTTGGGCAATTCCAAGCATAGGGCACAAAATCTTTTTCATCCTTGGAAGAAAGGGCGCAAGTTTAGGCATCTCGGCGATAATAACTGAATCGATGTTTAATATCTCCATCTTCTTCTTTTTAATCCTGCCCATAACTTCCTTCAACAATTCTGTGCTTCGAATATCCTTGTACTTTGGGTCGGTGTCGGGAAAGACCTGCCCGATATCTTTCTCCCCAGCCGCTCCCAACAGCGCATCAATCAGGGCATGAATCAAGCAATCTCCATCAGAGTGACCCCTAAGCCCTTTGGGAAAAGCGATCTCCACTCCTCCCAAAAATAGTTTCCGCCCCTCCTCAAGCCTGTGGATATCGTAGCCAAGTCCTGTTTTAATCTTCAAGCAAGGCCTCCGCTATTCTCAAGTCTTGTCGGGTTGTTATCTTAATATTTTTGGCGTCTCCAGCAACGACAGCCACCTTCTTTCCGGTCCTTTCCACCAAAGAGGCTTCATCTGTCCCATAAAAATTTTCCTGGGCCGCTTTATCCAGAGCATGCTTAAGTATTCCATAGGTGAAGCCTTGCGGCGTTTGAATCCTGAACAGCCCCTCTCGCTCGAGAGTCTGCCTGACTTCTTGTTTCTGGATAAGCTTAATCGTATCCTCGACGGGAATGGCAGGCACGGCAGCTCCATTTTCCTGGGCGGCAGCGATGACTCGCTCTATCAAATCTTGCCCGACCAAAGGCCTGACCCCGTCATGGACAAGAACGATATCCGCTTTCTCAGGGTCTATCCGCTGCAATCCGCAAAGGACAGAATCCTGCCTCTTCTCTCCTCCTTTAGCCACGGCGACTATCTTTTGGTAGCGGCTGAGAAACTTTCCTTTTAAGTTTTCATCCTTCAACACCAGGATTATCTCCGCAACGCTCTTATTGGCTTCGAACTTCTCCAGGCACCAGTCCAGGACTGACTTTCCTTTAAGAAGAGCAAATTGCTTGGAAAAGCCAAACCGCCTCCCTTCTCCTGCCGCAACAATTATAGCCGATACTCTTCTCATGAAAAAATTTGATTTAACGCCCAAATATCTTCTGCTTTCACGCCGCGCGCTCCATCATCGTTCCTTCTTCTTGCATTGATGGAGATGAATTTGACTCTCTTCCTTCTCCTGTTTTTCGAGTCCAACTCATATAAATAAATTTTTATTCCTTTTTGGATTGTTGCCGAATAAAATAACTACCTCTGTTCCTGTTTACATCTATTATCCATGTCTCTTTACATGATCTTATTCGTTTCTTCTTTTTTAGATTAAAGGCACATACTTTCCTAATTTATAATATGATACGGGCTCGAGTTGCCTATAGCCGGAATGGGTTATAACCGGGGCTGGTAAAGCAGGACCACTTCTATCTAATAAGCTGATTAAAACGCCGGTCTTATCTCCAGCGGGGGCGCTAAAAGTCCCTGTGACTCTATAGGTATTGACTCCAGGATTAATAACCTGACCTGAAAGATCCCTGAGAACAGACCCCTCTCCCTTTGAATTGCAGGGCTCAACGACTCGAATCTGCACATTCGAGATCCTTGGGCCATCATTCTTTACGCTAAAGGTAAAAGTGACGCTCTGGCCATCCTTGGCTTCTGCAGGACTCATGGTGAGTGTCTCACCCATGAAGCTTACGTTATAGCCTCCTGCATAGCTCAATGCCAGATAGCCCAAAAGAGAAATGACTCCAACTAAAACAGATCCTGTTAACAAACTTGTTATCCTTTTCATGATCCTTACCTCCTCTTAAGCTTGAAACTCGCCATTTAATACCCAACAAGGCATTGATATGCAACTGCTTCATTCTTGTTATTCGCCTTCAATACATTCAAGTATCATCACCCCTTTCTTGGTTTAGATGAAATCCCTCTCGACGGGAACAAAATCATATCTTTCCTCCTCTCTTCCGAGAAGAAGCCGCAGGCCATCTTTATTGATGATAGGAAATTCCCTTTTTGGGTTCCATCGATTCTCTGCATTTTTGTCCAAATTTCACTCGCTAAGCCCCTTAATTTTACTACCCAACACCTTAAAGCTTATATCACCTGAAAAAATGAGTGTCAAGATTGTGTATTGTGCCTAGGAACATATCTCCAAATCAGTGATAATTGCCATTAGATCCAAGCAAGGGCCGTAGGATTAGAAATGCATACCTTGCCTACGGATTTGGAATCCGGGAAAGAATTAGAGGAGTGAAATTTAATTAATGAATTTATAGCCGTTTTGACCCAAGACGCGCTCAATCATCTTCTGCAAGTCTCGCTCGTCAAAAGGCTTGCTGATATAGCCGAAAAACTTTATTCTTCTCATCCCTTCCAGGATCTTATCATCGGCATAGGCCGTTAGATAGACCACCGGAATTCGAAAACGATTATAAATCTGCTCGGCAGCAGTTATTCCATCCATATCACCGCTCAATTTTATATCCATCAGGACTAAATCAGGATGAATCTCTGATGCTTTTTTTATGGATTCTTCCCCTGAGGAGACAACAGCCGGAACACAGTATCCCAAATTCTCCAGAGTGCACTGAATGTCCAAGGCGACAAGCGTTTCATCCTCGACGATTAAAATCTTTGGGGTTTCCATACTCACCTTCCTCGAAGCTCAGGGTTCTGGCCTTTGCTTAAAAGCCCATTGATTTAGTCGAGGATTATTAACAAAAATGGAAAGAGAACGCAGGGTGTATGAGAAAACCGTTTGAAAGCTCAGGCAGAGTGCTTCGAAAGCACGCAGCTTTTGCCCCAGCGAGGCAAAAGCTGCTCGGTTCCAGGCTTCGCTCTCCTCTCTCTTCGAGAGAGGAACCTTGCCCGCTCAGCCTTTCACACGGCTTTCTCACCACTCTGCCTTCGCCAGGTGCGACAAAGCCTGCGTGTTTTGGAATACACCCTGCCTGATCTATATTTTATTTCTATCGAACGACTTCGTTGTAGCGCCCGAAAATCATCTTGCCCACTGTCGTCTGCAGGACAGAGGTCACGGTTATCTCAATGTTCTGCCCGATCATCCTTCGCGAATTGTCGACCACGACCATGGTCCCATCATCCAAATAGGCCACTCCCTGGTCCTTTTCCTTCCCTTCCTTGAGAATGAAAACTTTCAAGGTTTCTCCGGGCAAGACGACAGGCTTCAAAGCATTGGCCAGCTCGTTGATGTTGAGCACAGGGATTCCCTGAAGCTGGGCGACCTTATTGAGGTTGAAATCGTTGGTGACGATTTTGGCATCCAGCTGTTTGGCCAACTGAATGAGCTTGGAGTCCACATCCTTGACATCGGGAAAATCCATCTGAGAAATTATCGTCGTGACTTGAGAAGACTTTTGGAGATGGTCCAAAACCTCCAGCCCTCTTCGTCCCCTCTGCCTTTTCAGGGCATCGGAAGAATCGGCCACGAGCTGGAGCTCCTTGAGGATGAACTGGGGAATGACAAGAGTCCCGCTGATAAAGGCCGTATCACAGATGTCAGAAATGCGCCCGTCGATGATGACGCTTGTGTCCAGAACCATGTAATCGTGGCCAACTGTTTTCTCTTGGAAAAAGCGAAAAAGATGGGGAGGGGCAAGCCATTCAAACTTCTTGGTGCCGACCAAGAATCCTATGTAAGGCATAATCAACAGAAAGAATATCCTGATAAAAGAAGACGTCGAGTTGTCTTTAACAATAGTTTGATAGATGGAACCCAGACCCCAGCCCAGAACAACTCCGGCAAAGGTTCCGATGGTCGAGCTCCAGATGATTTTGAACTGGGTCTTGCGAATCAATGTCTCCAGATAGACGATGACCACACTCAAGACAAGAGCCACAGCTGCCCCGAAATAAGGCTTCAAATGAAAAGGTGAGAAGAAATAACCGGATAAGGTTATGACGGCAATGACCACAAAGCGAAAAATAAAAATGCCCATAGTTTTAGCCTTTAAAATATGATTTCCAACGCCTGCCTGATATTCTCAACTCCGATCATCTTCACAGGCGGTATATCCTCTCTTGATATTTGATTAAAGTTTCCCTTGGGTAAAATGACGGTTTGAAAACCTAAGGAATGAGACTCTTTTACTCTGGCCAGAGGCTGGCCCACAGAGCGAATCTCCCCGCTCAGGCCGATTTCTCCAAAAACAGAGACCTCAGGCGGGATGGCTTTGTTTTTCAGACAGGAGACAACAGCCATGACCACACCCAAATCTGTGGCTGGCTCCTCGATGCTCAGTCCTCCTGCAACGTTGATATAGATATCTTCTCCAGCAAAACTCAGGCCAAGCTTCTTCTCGACTATGGCTAAGAGCATGGCCGCTCGAAAGTGGTCAAGCCCGATGGTCATTCTCCTTGGATTCCCGCTGAAAAGAGTCGAGGAGACCAGGGCTTGAATCTCTACCAGCAGCGGACGGGAGCCCTTTATGATGCAGACGACAACGCTCCCGGCTTCTTTCGAGGGTCTCTCTTTCAAGAAGAAGGCAGAAGGGTTGGCAATGGGCTGAAGGCCGCGGTTCCCCATCTCGAATATGGCAAGCTCTGAGACAGGCCCAAACCTGTTTTTCAGAGCACGCAGCACCCGATGGCTGTGGTCCCGCTCACCCTCAAAATAGAGAACCACATCAACCATATGCTCCAAAGACTTAGGCCCTGCCAACGAGCCTTCTTTGGTGATATGGCCAATGAGGAATGAGGAGACCTGGTTTTTCTTGGCAAAACGGAAGACCTGGTTGGCCACTTCCCTCACCTGACTGATCGTGCCCGGGCTTGAAGACAATTTCGAAGAAAAGATTGTCTGGACAGAATCCAGGACAAAAATTTGAGGACTCAGCTTTTCAGCATGGGCTATGACTCTCTCCAGGTTGGTCTCGGCCAAAAGGTAGAGATTTCCCTCTCTAATTCCCAGCCTATCGCCGCGAATCTTGATCTGTTCCAAGGATTCTTCGCCCGAAACATACAGCACCTTCTCTCCCTGAGCAACAAAATCACGGCTGACTTGAAGAAGAAGGGTGGACTTGCCGATCCCGGGCTCGCCGCCGATCAAAATAAGAGAGCCGGGCACAACTCCGCCTCCAAGGACCGGGTTTAACTCTTCAATCCCAGCCTTTATCCTTTCCCTCTTTGCCTCCTTTATCTCCTGGTAGAGAACAGGTTCAGAAGGCGGGAAGGAATATTCAGCCGGAGCCTGCTCTTCAACCTCTTCGATCAAGGTATTCCATTCTCCACAGCTGGGGCAGCGTCCCAGCCACTTGGGAGAATGAAAGCCGCAGCTCTGGCAGACAAAGACTGTTTTGCTCTTCATTTGAGACCTAATTCAAGCCCAAAGAATATTTCTCTTTTAGGAACCAGGCTGAAATCATCGACTCCGGCGACAAGATAAAAATGTCTTAAAGGAGAATATCTTGCCCGGAGCCGGAATTGGGGCCTGGGCTTCCTCTGAAAATCAAAACCCTCCAGGCTGAGACTCAATCTATCTCCGGCAATAGAGTAATCGACCCCTGCTCCCAGCTTGGATTCCATGATCCCAGCCCTGGGCGAGAAAGCACCAAGCCTGATGCCGCCCTGGGCCGAATACACAAACTTATCCTGCCAGGGGTCGTGAATAACCTGGCCCAAAAAATGCTTTTTATCATCAGGCCAGAGGTCAAGGGTGAAATAATTCTTCAAATGGCTGCTCTTGCCATAATATTCTGCTCTCAGCTCGCCAAAAACCTTTAGCCCGGAAACGGGGTCGATGACTCTTTCAAACTCATCCAGCGCGCTTTCTGCTCTCTGGTATAACTCCTGCCGGCTGATGAGCTTGCCCAGCGTCCCTTCGCCCTTGTTAATCTTCTCTAGAGTCTCATTCAGAAGCCTCAATGATTCTTCTGTTTTGTTAATCAGTTCTTTGATTCTTTCCAAATTTATCTTGATGCTCGGCCTGTTTTCCTCGACAACTCCCTTTATAAGGGAGGTTAACTCCTCGAGGTTGCGGGTCACTTCGTCAGCGTTTTTCTCGAATTTTTGAAAGGCTTGGGAAGGCCGGCGCAGTCCCTCTTGAATCTCTTCTCTGTTTGCCGCAAAAAATTCCTTTAAATCTGTGGTGAGCGCCGACATGTTCTGAAGGGAATTTTGAAAATTGGCCTTCGACTCTTCTCCGCCGAGCATATCTTTTAAAGCCTTTGTCATTTCCTTGAATTCATCGCCTATGGAGAGCAAAAGAGTTCCCATCTGGTCAAAGCTCACAGGAGGAATTCCTTCGATAGTCTCTCCTGGAAGACAAAATTTCGCCTCCTCAGACGGCATGATTTCTATGTGCTTCTCCCCTAAAAGCCCTAATGAGGCCAGCGTGGCTTTGGAACCTCGAGGGACATTGATTCCCGAGTCGATACTCAACAGAACCTCGGCTTTGCTTTGCTTCAATCTGATATCCTTGACATAGCCAATCTTCACCCCGGCCATTCTGACCAGGGCCCTCTTTTCCAGGCCAGCCGCAGAGTCATAGGAAACATAGAGGAGATAACCGGGCTTTTTGAAAAGAACGCTCAAATCTCCGACGACGAAGATAAAAGCAGCGAGAACAGAGATGGCTACTGCCAGAAAAATCCCGATTTTTAATTCTCGTCTCACAATGCTTCTCTCATTATTTAAGAATCGCTTAAATCTTATCTCCCGAAATCTTATTTTACCAGTTTTTTATAGGCCCTTCGGCTTGGCCATGAATAAATTGCTGAACAACCGGATTCTTTGAATTTCGAATTTCCTCAGCAGTCCCTGACTCGATGATCTTTCCCTCATAAAGCATGGCCATTCTGTCTGCGACCTTGTAAGCGCTGATTATATCATGAGTGATGACCAAAGAGGTTACGCTCAGCTCTCGCTTCATCCTGATGATCAAGTCATTTATGGCATCAGCCCTGATAGGGTCGACGCCAGTGGAAGGCTCGTCATAGAGAATGATATCCGGCGAGTAGGCAATGGCTCTGGCTAGGGCAACTCTCTTTCTCATCCCTCCACTGAGCTGATAAGGCATGAGGTTTTCCACTCCGCTTAATCCAACCTTGGCCAGATTCTCCTTCACCAATTCTTTTATTTTTTCTGGCGAAAAATGACCGTATCTTTCCAGTCCGAAGCTCACGTTTTGGCCGACCGTCATCGAGTCAAAAAGCGCTGTGCCTTGAAAAAGCATCCCGAATCTGCGGGTGATCTTGCGCAGCTCCTCATCCTTGAGCGCGGTGATTTCAACGCCATCGATGAAGACCTTTCCCCGGTCAGGTTTGAGCAAGCCGATGACATGCTTGATCAGCACACTCTTGCCCGACCCGCTCTGGCCGATGACAACCATGGTCTCTCCCAGCTTAACTTGAAGATTGACACCTTGAAGGACTTTCTTCTGGCCAAAGGCCTTGTGCAGGTCTACGATCTGAATCATAGCGCCAAACTCGCCGGAAGTGCTTTGCTGAGAAAAAAGTTCACAATCACGATGCTGATGCTGGCTATGACCACTGTCCTGGTCGTAGCTCGGCCCACTCCCTCGGCTCCGCCTTCTGCTCTCAGCCCCTGCCAGCAGCCGATTAGGCCGATAATCAATCCAAAGACAGCAGCCTTGAGAAGCCCGCTGACCACATCCCACATTTCAATATAGAGTAGAGTGTTTCTGACATAAAGAATCCGGTTCACGCCCATCAAGTAGACATTGTAGAAAAAGCCGCCGGCAATGCCGATGAGGTCGCCGTAGAGGGTCAGGCAAGGAAGCATGATCAAGGAAGCAAGAATGCGGGGGACGACAAGATAGCGGGTCGAGTCAGCTCCCAAAGTAAAGAGGGCATCGATCTGCTCTGTAATCTTCATCGTTCCTATTTCAGCGGCCATGGCCGAACCCACCCTTCCTGTGACCATCAAGCCAACCAGGATGGGGATAAATTCCTTGCAGAGCCCGAGCGAGATGATCGGTCCTCCGTAGGTCTCTGAGCCAGGGCCTATATACCTGTGAAAGCCGATGTATGTCTGGAGTCCAAAAACAAGGCCGCCAAAGGCTGCAGTCAAAGAGACGACCGGAAAAGACCTGACGCCTATTTCCTCGAGCTGCTGGATGAAAATCCTCTTCTCCCATGGCCTCTTGAAAAGATTCTTGAGAGTTTTGAACAGCAGCAGCCCGACCTCACCCAACTGCTCTATAAAAGAATTGAAATAATAAAGAGGAATTTTTGCTGGCTGGAACATTTTCAGGCTTTAGAAGGAATGAAATTCTTTATCCCAAAACAGGGCAAATGAATTCAAAAAGGCGAGCTCAATCTGTCCTGTCGGACCATTCCTTTGTTTAGCGACGTTTATCTTTGCGACTCCCTTTAGGTTGTGGTCGTCAGGCTTATAAAGTTCTGGACGGTAGATGAAAATCACCACGTCGGCATCCTGCTCGATGGCTCCTGATTCTCTCAGGTCCGACAGCTGAGGAATTGGCTCCCGGCGTCCTCTCTCCGGAGCGCGGCTGAGCTGGGATATCCCGACCACAGGAATCTTAATCTCCTTCGCCAATTCTTTTAGGGAGCGGGAGATATAAGACATCTCCTGGGTTCTATTCTCGAACTTTCCGCCTGTGCGCATAAGCTGGATATAATCGACAAAAAGAAGGTCAAGATTCTGTTCCATCTTAAGCCTTCGGGCCTTGGCCTTCATCTCCATGACTGTCAAGGCCGGAGTTTCATCGATGAATATCTTGGCTCGAGAAATAGCCTCGGCGCTAAGCTTGAGTTTCTCAAAATCTCTTTCCCCGATAAAGCCTGTCCTGACCTTCTTTATGTCTAACTGAGCCTCTGCGCAGAGCAGCCTGATCATGACCTGCTCCTTGGCCATCTCCAGTGTAAAAAAGCCTACAGTATAATCTGTTTTAATGCCTACATGTTGAGAGATATTCAAGCAAAGGGCTGTTTTTCCCATCGAAGGCCGGGCGGCAACGACTATGAATTCAGAGTTGTGCAATCCTGAGGTCAGCTGATCCAGGTCACGAAATCCAGTGGGTATTCCTGTGACAGTCTCTTTCCGATCGTGCAGGGCTTTGATCATATCCATGGTCGGTGCTGTCAAAGCTCCGGCCGAGACAAATCCAGGCTTGACTCTCTGCTCGGCAACTTCAACGATGGCTGCCTGGGCTTCATCCAAAATCAAGTCTGCATCCTCTTTCTGCTCATAACTCGTGGAGATAATCTTGGCCGAAGAAAGAATGAGTTGCCTCAGAAGGGATTTTTCCTTGATGATCCGGGCATGGACTTCGATATTCAAGCTCTTGGGAACCCCATCCATCAAGGAGGAAAGATAAGAAGCACCTCCAATCTCCTCCAAGACCCCGGCCCTTTGAAGCTCATCGCTCAAGGTAAGAACATCCACTGGCAGCCCTCTATCGACGAGAGAGACAATCCTGTCGATGATTCTGCGGTTAGACTCTTTGTAGAAGTCTTCCGGAGAAATTATGGAAAGGACAACATTCAGATTTTTGTTGTTGACAAGGATCCCTCCCAGGACAGCCTTCTCCGCTTCAAGGCTGTGAGGCGGAACTTTTTTCAGAAAAAGCGATTCGAGGTCCACTTTTCCCTCAATCCTTATCGTTCTTCCTTCGCTTCCTTACTCTCTTCTTCCTTCTCTTCTTCTTTCAATACTTCTACTTTTATCTCTGCCTGCTCATCATAGTAGACTTTGACCGGCACAGTGTAGTTCCCCAGCCTCTTTATCGGCTCATCCAGAACAATCTTCTTCTTATCAATGTCAAAACCCAGCTCCTGCAGAGCATCCTTGATATCGGATGAACTCACCGAGCCAAAAATATGGTCCTTTTCCCCAGCTTTTTTCTTGAAGGTAAGGCTCGTCTGGTTCAGTTTCTGGATGAGCTCCTGATAGGATAACTTTTCCTTCTCTATCCTTTTCTTCAAGGCTTGCCTTTCAATCTCAACCATCTTTATATTAGACGAAGTCACCTCTATGGCTAATCTCTTAGGAATGAGATAATTCCTTCCGAATCCTGCGGCCACATCGATAATATCCCCCTTCCTCCCAAGATTCTCGACATCCTGTTTGAGTATAACTCTCATTATTCCTCCGCTCCGAGCCTGCTCATCCTAATCCTCTATGTAGGGAAGCAGGGCCAGATGCCTTGCTCTCTTGATGGCGATGGCCAGCTTCCGCTGGTGAAAAGCGCAGGTGCCGGAAACGCGTCGGGGTGAAATCTTGCCCCTCTCGAAGACATACCTCTTCAAGATATCGACGTTCTTGTAATCTATCTCCCTGACATTTCTCTGGCAAAAACGGCAGAATTTCTTTTTTGGCGGGAAATACCGCCGCAATGGACTTCTTTCTATCTTTTGTTCCCTGACCATTTTCAAATCTCCTCTTTGTCCGTTTCCTCAAGAGGCAAAGCCTCTTTGGCTGCCTCCCTGCCTTCAAGGCCTTCGCCTTCCAACTCTGCCTCGCCTTCTTCTGGAATCCGCTTTTTCTTCTTGCGCTTATTCTCTTTAACCTCTTTTCTGACAGTCATAAAGCGGAGAACGGCCTCTGTCTGCTTAAAGCGCCTTTCCAGCTCAAAGGAGACTTCCGGGTCTGCTTCATAAAGGAAGATCACATAAAAGGCTTCGTCAAACCTCTTGATGCGATAAGCCATTTTCCTCTTTCCCCATCTGTCTTCCTTTATCATCTTTCCCTTCTTTTGGGAAATGACATCTGCCATCTGGGTGATAAAATTTGCGGTTTCCTCTTCTGACAACTTGGGCGAGAGTAAAAAAGCTGTTTCGTATTGTTTCATTGGCACCTCCTTATGGATTCACAGCCTCTTCTTTTCTCAGAAGAAGCAAGGAGACCTCTGTCATGCTAGTTGAAAAAGGTCTTACCTCTTTGATTGTAGATATTCATCGCCTTCTCTGTTTCCCCGGCCAAATTGAGCTCGAGTGCTTCCTGGGCTTTCTTTAAACTCTCTCCGAGCTCAGCCTCTTCCGATTTGCGAAACCGAGAGAGCACATAATGCACAGCATTCTCACCGGCCGGTAAGGGACCTATTCCCACCCTAATCCTCGGAAATTCTTCGCTCTGAATCTCCTGGACAATCGATCTCATCCCTTTATGGTTTCCTGGCCCGCCTCTTTTCTTGATTCTAATCTCTCCTAAGGGAATGTCCAAGTCATCGTAAACAACGATCAGGTTTTCTGGCTTAATCCTCCTTCCCTCAAGTATCTGTTTCACAGCCAGACCGCTGCGGTTCATGTAGGTCAGAGGAATGGCCAAAAGGATATTCTCTTCATTCCTCTCAACCTCAGCAACTTTCGAGAAGAAAATCTTTTTTCTCAATTTAACATTCCAGGCTTTTGCCACTCTTCTGACCAGGGCCGAACCCACATTGTGTCTTGTTCCGGAGTACTGCCGGCCAGGATTGCCCAGTCCAACAACTGCCCACAACTCTTATTCCTTTTCCTTCTTTTCTTTTTCTTCTTCCTCTGCTTCCTCTCCGGGTTTCTCCTTCTTGATGACTTCAGGCTCTGTCGGCTCAGCAATAACCTCTTCCTCTGCCTCAACGACAACCTCTTCCTCCTTGGAAGGGGCCTCGATGAGGACTAATACCGTATCAGGATGGGTGGTCACCTTTACTCCTTCAGGAGCAGTTAAATCTCCCACCTTGAGAGACTGCCGGAGGTGAAGTTGGCTGATATCGACTTCAATGTGCTCGGGGATATTCTTGGGCAGGCATTCAATCTCCACTTCTCGAGTGATGAGGTCAACAAATCCTCCCTCAGCCTTGACCCCCACTGCCTCTCCGATTGTAATCACCGGAATAGAAACTCGAATGGCTTTATCCATGGCAATCTGAATAAGGTCAGCGTGAAGGATCTCATCGGTAACCGGATTCCGCTGCAGCTCTTTTATCATTGCGTCCTTGAGTTCGGAATCATAGCTAATTTGAAAGATCGTCCTTTCTCCCGATTCTAACTTTAAAATATTGAAGAGATCGCTCTTTTTTAATGTCAAAGGCACACTGCTCCTTCCGGCTTCATAGAAAACAGCCGGCATCTTCCCCTCTCTTCTCAGGCGACGGGACGCATTCTTGCCGAAAATTTCTCTCTTCTCCGCTTTAATCTTAAGACTCATCTTCCCTCCTCCTTAGGTGAACAGAGAGCTCACGGAATGTCCTATATGTATCCTCCGAATGGCCTCTCCAAAAAGAGCGGCAACAGAAAGGACAACAATCTTGGCTGATATTTTTGCTTTGTCATTCAGAGGGATAGTGTTGGTGACGATCAGCTTTTCCATCTCGGAATTTTCTATTTTCTCCACGGCTTGCCCTGATAAAATGGGATGGGTACACGCCGAAAAGACCCTCTTCGCTCCTTCTCTTCTTAAGGCCTCCACGCTCTTAACAAGCGTCCCTCCTGTATCGACCATATCATCCAGGATGACGACATCGCGATTCTTGACATTGCCGATGACATGAAGCACCTTGGCGATGTTCGGCGCCGGCCTTCTTTTATCGATAATGGCCAAATCAGCCTGCATCCTTTTGGCAAACCACCTGGCGCGGCCCACGCCCCCGGCATCAGGAGAGACAATGGATAGATCTCTCAAATCCAATCTCTTGACATAGTTGCCTAAGACGGGAGCAGCCATCAAATTATCAACAGGGATCGAGAAGAATCCTTGAATCTGTGGAGAATGGAGGTCCATGGTCAGAATCCTATCAGCGCCTGCAGCCTCAAGAAGGTCGGCAACAAGCCTGGCTGAGATGGGAACTCTGGGCTTGTCCTTCCAATCCTGGCGGGCATAGCAATAGTAGGGAATGACTGCTGTAATTCTTTGGGCAGAGGCCCGTTTAAAGGCATCGATCATCAAGAAAAGCTCCATCAGGTGAAAATTGGCATCATAAGAACCGGCCTGGATGACAAAAATATCTGCGCCGCGGACATTTTCATCGATATAAAAGTGAATCTCTCCATCGCTGAACCGCTCTAAAACACATTTCCCTAATTCTATTTTCAAGAAATCAGCAATTTCCTTGGCTAACCCCTGATTTGAAGAACCCGCAAAGACCTTCATAGCATGCTCTTCCTTCACCTCTTCTCCTCCAGTTCAATATTATTTAAACCAGTTCAATATTATTTAAAAATGCTATCTCCTTTCATCCCATTGCTGGGGCGGGAGGATTCGAACCTCCGGATGGCGGATCCAAAGTCCGCTGCCTTACCGCTTGGCTACACCCCAGCCTCCAAGCTTATCCAATATTGCTTCCGGGAAAGAGTCTCAACAAGAACAGCCGGAAAGCTCTCTTTTATTTCCTTCAAAGCCTTTTCTGCCTTTTCCCTCTCAGCAAAGAGCCCGAAGACGGCTGAGCCGGTCCCGGTGACCAGCACCAACTCTGAACCCTTGCCCTGGAAAAGGCTCTTAATGGATTTGAGTTGGGGAAAAGAGCAAAAGACTGTCTCTTCTAATCTATTTTCTAATAAACCAAGCTCTCTTTTTTCTAAAAACTGCATAATTTTACTTTCTTTGTCGTCTGAAGTCAAGGACGAAGGGAAGCTAGAGTAGATAGAGGCGGTCGAAATCGCAAAAGAGGGCAAGGCCAAGACGCACCAGAAGTGGGGGAGGTCGGCAAGCGGGACAATATCATCTCCCCTTCCTGTTCCCAGGCATAGCCCGCCTTCAAGAAAATAGGGAACATCCGCGCCGAGTTTTTTCCCCAGAGCTATTAATGCCTTTTTCTCGAGATGAAGGTCCCAGATTTTATTCAAGGCATAGAGCGTCATGGCAGCATTGCTGCTCCCTCCTCCTAATCCCTTGCCAGGAGGAATATTCTTTTTCGCTTGGATTTCTATCCCTTTCAAGATGTCGAACTCTTCTTTGAGGAGGAGGGCAGCCTTGTAGATCAGGTTGTCCTCAGCCCAAGAGAGGGTGCTTTCGTTTCCTTGGAGAAGAATCTTGTCGCCTTTGGCCGGTTTGAATTCCAGAATATCATAGAGACTTATGGTTTGGAAGAGAGTCTTTATCTCGTGGTAATTATCCTCTCTCTTTCGGAGCACCTCCAATCCAAGGTTTATCTTTGCAAATGAATTAATTCTCATTGCCCAAAATTTTTTCTATCTCTTCCCAGCTCTTTCGTTCAAAACCTTTCAAGAAAGATAGGGAAAAGCTTTCTTTTTTCAGCGGCTGGTTAAAGCTGAGCCTGAGAACTTTAAGGCTTCCCCTGCTCAGAGGATTCTCGAATCCGATCAGGCGAGCAAACGGAGTTTTCGAAAAAAACTCCTTAATCTCGAAACGAAATTCTCCTCTCTGGCCGGCAACGATTCGCTTAGCTTCATCTTCTTTAAAACTCCAGCCTCCCCTGTTTTTCTCTCTTCCTGCCCCCCTCTCTTCACCCCATTCTCCGCGCAAAAGACTTATCACCTCACTCAGGGTTAGCCTGAACCCGATGAATTTATCGATAATCTCCTCTTCTTCTCCTTGCCAATAAACCTTTTTTGAAGGGAGCACAAAGACCGCCTTCTGCTCATCAACAATAATCTCGCAGACGGCTCTGCCCAATAGGTCGGTGCCTGAAATCCTTGCCTGATGAGGGAGAAAGAAGAGAAAGGAAAACTTAGACCTGACTGATCCCCTGTCTCCAACCATCCTTATCGAGGCATGTCCTTCGATGCTTTGAATCTGAGAAGGAGGGGAGAGCAAAATTCTGGATGGCTGGCAACGGCTGAGATAAAAGAGAGAGAATAAAAAAAGGATGAAATAAAAAAAGTTCTGAATGCGCCTCAAGGCTCCCTTCCTTTGGATTAATCGCAGTTTTCAGAATGTTGAAAAGATCGGCATCAACTGAGCGCTTCTGTCTGAAATGACTTTGACCTTATGAGCCTATCAATCTTTTTTCTTCTCTTCCCTCTCTTCTCTTTCCTTTGGCTTTCGCTTGCCCTGGTCATCAACAAGAGAAAATCCGTAATCCTCGATTTTGAGCGCCTTCTTCTTCGCCTCCGCCCCTTTTTCCGCCCTCTCCAGCCTCGGCTTCCTCAACGCCATCTTCTCCTTCTCGCCCAAAAGAGAGAATCCATAATCTTCAGTCTTTATTCTCTTTTTTTTCCCGCGAAAAAGAGGGTACAAAGGGGAGCGAATCCTTCTTCCAAAACAAGACAGATTAGGATTGAGGATTAAAATAATGAAGAATAAGGCGAAGATGGCCAAAATAACGTATATTCTCCAATTCATCTGCTGCCTCGAAGAGTGAAGGATTTTTCCTTCAAAACTTACCTGAATAAATACTGGCAGGCTAATTATATGCACCAGTCTTGGATTAGTCAACAAAGGGCTGGCTCAGGCCAGGTGCTTTGAAAACACGCCGCTTTTGTCCCAGCGATTACTCGGAGGGAGAACAGCTTCGCTTTCCCCCTTCCGATGGTCGCCCCGATTCCATCGGGGCTCCCTGCCTCCCCTTCTCGGGCTTGCGCCCTGCGACCGAGGAGATACACCCCCTCGGCTCCCCCAACTGATTTGTGGCAAGCCACAAATCAGCAAAAGCGGCTCGGTTTCAGGCTTCGCTCTCCTCGAGCTATTGGAGGGATTGCTTCGTCGCTTCGCTCCTCGCAATACCCGCTCAGCCTTCAAACGGTTTTCAAGCTACTTAGCCTCCGCTAAATGATGAATTTTATAAAAATTTTTTTAGTGAAAGAGTTAATGGGAAGGGTTTAAATGGCGCGAATCTCTAAGGACGCTCTTCCTCGGAATCCTTCTGGAAGTTGGGAATCTTGCGCTTTATTCCCTCTCCGCCTAAATAAAAGCCAATCAAGAAGGCCGATGAGGCAGCGATGAGAAAGAGCAGCACTTTCAGAAAGTCTTTCATCTTGATTTAAATATATCCAAACCGAAAAAAAAGTCAATAAGGTGTCATTCGCGTATCTGCCCCATCTCATCAAGCAAAACATAGTTTATCACGGAATCCGGGATGCCACCGCGCAGTCTAAGAATTTGATTTTTATCTCTTTTCCTTGTATATTTTTTCTTGATTTATCTCTATCTTTAAACAGGCGCGTAAATGAAAAAAAAGATAGTGGTCATTCTATTTTCTTTATGCTTTCTAGTCTCTTTTTCCTGGCCTCAGGGAACGAGAAAACCGATTGCCTCTGGAACATACTACACCAGCAATCCAGAGCTTCTCTCCAGCCAGATTGACTCTTTTCTCCAGCATGCCAAAAAAACTCTTGCCTCTTCTGAAAAGCTCATCGCTCTCATCGCCCCTCATGCTGGATATCCTTATTCAGGGCAGGTCGCCGCTTCAGCTTATCGCCTGGTCCAGGGAAAGGATTATGAAACCGTGGTCATCATCGGACCCGCCCACCAGTACGGGTTTAAAGGTTGTTCAATCTATCTCCGCGGCGGTTTCGAAACACCCTTAGGAATAGCCGCAGTCGATGAGACTCTGGCCTCAGAGATTTCCAGGGCTTCTGGCTACGGATATATCCCTGAAGCTCACGCCGAGGAGCACTCGCTGGAAGTCCAGATTCCTTTTATCCAGAAGACTCTCCCCAAAGCGAAAATCGTGCCGATTGTCATGGGCTACCAAACTAGGACAACCATCATCACTCTCGCTAATTCCCTGTCTAAAGTCCTCCCCGGAAAAAAAGTCCTGGTCGTTGCTTCAACAGATATGTCTCATTTTCTTCCAAAAAAAGATGCCAACGACATCGATGCCAACACCGCTTCTCTGATTAAGTCCTTCAACACCGACCTCCTGCTGACAAAGGTCCAACAAGAGGAAAACATCATGTGCGGCGGAGGCCCTGTCATTTCAACTCTGCTCTATGCCCAAAAAAGGGAAAACGCAAAAGTCGATGTCTTGGACTATGCGGATACCTCCCAATCCCAATACGAAAAGCCTGAGTCGTGGGTTGTCGGCTATTTGTCAGCTGCCATCATAGCCGAAAATCCTTCCGGGCAATTTGCGCTCACGACTGAAGAAAAGGGAGAGCTGCTGAAGCTGGCCCGCCAAGCGATCAACGAGTTCATCAAGCAGAATAAAGTTGTCGAATACAAAACCCAAGACTTGAATCTTTTAAGCCCAAAGGCCGCCTTCGTCACCCTCAATAAAAATGGTCAGTTGAGAGGCTGCATAGGCTACATCGAGCCTGTCTACCCTCTTTACCAGACAGTCATCCAGGCTGCGATTCTTGCCGCTTGCCGAGACCAAAGGTTTCCGCCTGTTTCGGCCGAAGAGCTTGACGACTTGGAGATAGAAATTTCTGTTCTCACTCCTTTAAAGAAGATTGATTCTCCAAAGCTTGTCGAGGTCGGCAAGCACGGTCTTGTCATCTCACAAGGAGATAAAAGAGGGCTCCTTTTACCTCAGGTCGCCGTGGAAAATCACTGGTCGAGGGAAACATTCCTCAAGGAGGCTTGTTTGAAGGCCGGCCTTCCCCTGGACGCTTGGAAATCTGGAGCCGATATTTATATCTTTGAGGCCATTGTCTTCCATTAGCATGAATTTCCATCGCCTCAAGATGTTTTTGCGGGTTAAAAATGCCGATTTATGAATATAAATGCTTAAAATGCGGAAAGGTCATTGAAATCCTGCAGAGAAGCAGCGAGCCGCCTCTCGAAAAATGTCCAAGCTGCGGCGGCTCTCTAAAAAAGGTTCTTTCTGCGCCTTCCCTCCAGTTCAAAGGCCGCGGCTGGTATATCACGGATTATGCCCCTAAGAATGAAGCACAAAAGGAAGGCAAGCCGGAAGAAAAACAGAAAGACGAAAAAACAGATTCTGTAAAGAAACAATCAGGGTCTTTTTGACAAGAATTTGATTCAGGAATAAAATTGGTTCGATGAAAATACTCGTCCGAGCTCCCAACTGGATCGGCGACTCTATCCTTGCTCTTCCAGCCGCCGAGTGCTTGAGCAAGAACTTCCCTCAAGCCAAGATATGGGTAGCTGCCAAAGAATGGGTGAAAGACCTCTTTTCCCCGAATGACTTTATTGATGGGGTCCTCCCTCTTCCTGAATCAGATGACATTAAAAGCCTGAGGACTTCGGCCCAAAGAATTAAAGACTTAGGATTCGAAGTCGGAGTTCTTCTGACCAACTCTTTCTCCTCCGCCCTGCTCTTCTATCTTGCCAAGATTCCACAAAGATGGGGATACGCCAGGGACGGACGGGGCATTCTCCTCACCAAGGGTGCGGCAGTGAAGGAGCAGGAAGCAAGCCCTCACCAGCTCAATTACTATCTGAACCTAATCTCGGAATTGGGCCTTAAGATTTATCCACCAAAACTATCCCTTGCTTTGACTCCTGAAGAAAAGAAGGCGGCTAAGGAATTGCTCCTTTCCCATAATATTGACCTGAAATGTCCCTTGGCCATTCTAAGCCCCGGTGCCTCTTATGGCCCTTCGAAACGGTGGCCTGAGTTCAAGTTTGCCGAGCTTGCTGGCTTGCTGTCGGAAAGGAAAAAAGCAGAAATCCTCATCATCGGCTCTGAAAATGAGGTTGAATTGGCAGAATCCGTTGCCTCTTCCATGAGGAAACCGCCTTTAAACCTTTGTGGCAGGACAAGCCTCCGGCTCCTTGCTAGCCTGATAAGCCACGCAGACCTATTTATCTCCAACGACTCGGGCCCGATGCACATGGCCAATGCCCTGAACGTACCAGTCATCGCCATTTTCGGCCCAACCGACCCGACCATCACCGGTCCTTTTCAAGAGCCGGCGGCCGTCATCAAGAAAAAGGTCCCCTGCTGGCCTTGTGCTTACAGAGAATGCCCGTTTGACCATAGATGCATGATGAACATTGATACCGAAGAGGTTTATCAGGCCTGTCAGAAATTTTTGGAATGAAAAAAAGAGCAGTTTTTCTCGATAGAGACGGAACAATCAACAAAGACGTTGGCTATCCTGACTCATTCCGCTTGATAGAAATTTATCCTTTTAGCTTCGAGGCTGTCAGAAAAATAAACAAAGCCGGCCTTTTAGCGGTAATTGTCACTAATCAATCGGGCGTAGGGCGAGGGCTTATTGTCGAGAAAAACCTCCACGATATTCACCTTAAATTCAAAGCCGCATTTGCTAAACATAACGCCCATTTTGACGGCCTTTACTACTGTCCCCATTACATCTCCTCTTCTACTCCTCGTTACCAAAAAAACTGTCAATGCCGCAAGCCAAATCCGGGGATGGCGCTTCAGGCTGCAGAAGATTTGGAGATCAACATCAAAAAATCTTATATGATCGGGGATAAAGTCGAAGACATCCTCTTCGGGCTGAATATTCAGGCCAAACCCATCCTCGTCCTTACCGGTTTTGGCAAGAAATCTCTGCTCAAGCTCAAGGAAAAGAGAATTGCCCCTGCTCATGTTGCTTCAAACCTCCTTGAGGCCGTGAACTGGATTCTAAAAAAAGAGAAGAAGACATCCTCTGGCCTAAACTGACCGCACATCTTGGAGAACCAAGGCTTCAGCCATGATTAGGTTTGACGATATCTTGGAAAAGCTTTCCTCTTCTTACGCTGAGAAGGACATTCTTCTCCTTAAAAAAGCCTATGTCTTTGCAGCTCAGGCTCATAAAGGCCAGACCAGACGCTCTGGCGAGCCCTACTTGAGCCACTCCTTGGAAGTCGCCAAGATGCTGGCCGACATGAAAATGGATAAGATTACTTTGGTTGCTGGCCTGCTCCATGACGTCTTGGAAGACACCGATGTCACTTCTGTCGACCTCCTCCAAGCCTTTGGCAAAGAAATAACGCACCTGGTTGAGGGAGTAACGAAAATCAGTCGTGTCCAAGAATCCTCCCCAGAAACAAGGCAGGCAGAAAGCATCCGGAAAGTCATCCTGGCCATGACCGACGACTTAAGGGTTATTTTCATCAAGCTGGCCGATAGAATTCACAACCTCAAAACCCTAAAATTCTTGCCAGAGGATAAGCAAAAAAAGATTGCCAACGAAACCCTGGAAGTTTATGCCCCGATTGCTAACCGTCTCGGCATGGGAAGGATAAAAGCCGAGCTGGAAGACCTTTCCTTCCGCTACGTCGACCCGGACGATTATTTCAAAGTCGCCTCGCTGGTTGAGCCTCAAAGGACAAGAGCAGAAAAAGAGCTCAAGAAAACAAAGAGAATCTTGGAAATGCTGATGAAAGAAAGCAATATTCCGGCAGAAATTACATACCGAATTAAAAGGCATTACAGCATTTTTGACAAAATGATAAAGCAGAACACATC
>Ga0315306_10000341_pt1 | contig 22288 bp, 42 predicted proteins | sample TDP1_MG_FD_203803 | JGI IMG/M metagenome (GOLD analysis project Ga0315306, IMG submission 203803) | Freshwater sediment microbial communities from Lake Towuti, South Sulawesi, Indonesia - TDP1 | ecosystem: Environmental > Aquatic > Freshwater > Lake > Sediment | place: Indonesia: South Sulawesi... | reverse complement strand
GGCTTGAACGCAGCAGTCTTAACCAGCATCGCCACATTGTGTGGCACAGACCTCACCGCCTACCCAGCATCATAAGCCTCTTAACAGTGGACACAAAACCTTTATTCCCTCTTTTTCTATATTCATTATGTAGTGGTAGTTATGGCTGCAAGAATAGGACGTAATCAGTTTTGGAGACGTAAGAAGTTTGAGAAGAAGACTGATGGTTCAGTAGCAGAAATCAGATTCGACGCTTACGCTACTCCTGCTAAGACTTTACATGAGGCTATGGCAACCATTCTAGTAGAAAATGAGGAAGTGTTCAAAGAGGATATTCTTGAGCCTGCAGGCGTTCCAGTGAATGAGATTCCCTTCTATCTTGATGCTGGAAGAGAATTCTGTAGATGTTGCAGAAACTTTACGAGTTTGACACGAGCAAATGAATGTTACAACATCTATTTAAGATGGTTGCAGAAGGGCTTGAACAATAACTGTCTTGTGTTGATGGCTAATCATTGTGGCTGCGACCTCATGGCATACTATGAATACTAGGTAAGTGCATGAATAGGCATCACGTAATACCAACATCACCGACATCACCGAACAATGATTCAGAAACATCACCGACATCATTATCTGAAGCCTTTTAACCTACATAAACCCATCTTTTCTTTATGAAAGAGGATTTTGCCTTCTACAATGAGTTAGCAGAGAAGTATCCAGAAACAGAAATTGTTTATGCAACATTGTTAGGTAAGGGAAAGCTAGAATTCTTTAAGAGGCTGCTGTCAACTTTGCATGGTAGCCTCTTAGATGTAGGTTGCAACAACTACGTTTATGAAAGGTTCTGGAATGGCGACTATGTCGGCGTAGATATTGCACGGAAACTACTTCTCAGTGGCAACAGAAACGGTGTATGGGCTACAGTTTATTCATTGCCCTTCAAAGACAAGTGTTTTGATTATGTTCTCTTTACTGAAGTGCTTGAGCATTTGTGGCATAGGGTAGAAGCCTTAAACGAGATAAGAAGAGTCTTGAAAGATGACGGCGAAGTGTTAGGCTCTGTCCCCTCAAACGTAAATACTGGTCCCAACAACATAGCAAAAAGCCATGCTTTAGAAAAGTGGGGTGTGAAATATTATCCTTACTTGCATGGTAGCCTTCAACCTTCAGACATAAAAAAACTAGCAAGTCAATCAGCATTCAGAATTGTTGACATAAAATACATAAGTCTCAACAATCAATATTTATTTTTCAGATTGAAGAAGGCATAGCAGATGATTGAGTCTAAAACTTTGTTGTATGTTGCTGGTGGCAGAGACTTTCCATTGTTTTGGGATTGGATAAACAGAGTAGACTTCATTGATAAACTAATCGTAAGATACCACTTGCATCACGATGCTACCGCAATAGCGCAAAAATACTTCATGGAACATGATTATGAGTATCTTATAGTGACAACAGATGACTTGTTAGGCACACCAGAGCATGTAAGAATGCTATTGGAAGATGAAGAAGAACATGACTTCCCAATAATAAGCGGATGGTGTGACGGTCCGCCTGCATCTGGTTTGTCTGGTGTGTCGCAACAGCAGCATGATGGTATATGCTCGAAAATATCACTCCTTAAATCCTACCATTTCATTCCTATGAGCGACATTTTTCTTGGGAAACTTGGTTTTCCATTCTTCAAAGTGTGGTTTACTGGTTTACCATTAACACTAATTAAAAAAGAAGTGTTGAAGGAAGTGCCTATCAGACCATTTATACATGTGCATGACTCCTTCTGTGTTACTCCAGAATCAAAGGCTAAGGGCAGAGGTGTTATGTTGGATTTGCAGTTTTGCATTGACTGTGCAGCCAAAAAGATTCCCATAACCACTGACTCACGCATATTCTTACTACATTTTGGGTTGAGAAGTCGTGGTTTAGGCGTAGGGCGTAAACCTTCTAGCGTAGAGTTTGTGAAGGCTACCAAATGAAGAAGGTTCTGCTTGTTTCACCACATCCAGATGACGTAGAATGTGGTTGCGGCGGCACAATAGCAAAACACCATGAAGACTATAAATTCTATAGTGTAATGTTTGCGCCATGCACAGAAGACCCATTAAACAAAGGCATCTTAAACGAGTTTAATGCTTCAATGAAGGTTCTGAAAATCAAACAAGTAGGTAGACATGATTTTCCAAGAAACACTTTAGAATTTGATGTTCAGAAGGTTAGAGACATCTTACATTCTATTAGGGTTGAATGGAAGCCAGATGTTGTGTTCTGTCCGTCACTGTATGACTTGCATCAGGATCACCGTGTAGTAGCAGAGGCGTGTTTAACAATCTTTCGTGACAGCGCAACACTGTTAGCCTACGAGATTGTGAGAAGCACCATAGACTTCAAACCTACATTATTCATTCAACTTTCAGAAAAGGACATAGCGACAAAACTTGAGGCGTTGCTCTGCTATAAAACACAACAGCGTAGAACATATTTTAAGCCTAATGTTTTCAGAGCGCTTGCAACCTTTAGAGGAAGCCAAATCAATTCTGAGTATGCTGAAGCCTTTGAAGTGTTGAGAATGATAAATTTGTAGGTGACTGAAAACATCAGATACTGAGATTCATGTTTAGTTGCATTGCTGACTTGTCTTCTCCTATGAAGCAGGGTGCAGTTCTGCCATTCCAAGCATTACCTATAGTTGAAACCACACCTGTGTGCTGACATAAGTTAGGCACGGCGGCACAGATGGTTCTATACGGTTTCTGAAAGAACTGATTCAGCACTATGTCCCATTCCTTCTGTTTTGTGAACTGAGGCAGACTACACATGTTCTTTATGACCCATTCTGCACACTGTTTCACAACATGGGATTTCATTGTTAAGGCGATGCCGCCATAGAAGGTTTGAGGTAGCCAACGGAAGTAAGGGCGCTTCTTCTTCCATTGTTCACAGATTTCTTGAAAGGGCGTGTAGAAACTGAAAACATCATACAACACTTTATACGCATTCACAAACTTGCTAGCATACTGAAGAAGGTCAAGGCATGTCACGAAATCGTCTGGAAACACCATCACATAACTGCAGCCTTCATGTAGAGTCTGCCACATTCTAAGGTTATTGCCAAGCACGGTTCTGCTTTTGCCGTCACAGTGAACAGTCACCATAGGAAACTTCTTCTTAACTTCATCAAAATACTCGGTTTTTCCTGAGCCGTCAAACAATTCTACACTATAACTTTCTTTGAAACCACGTAAACCATTATTCAATAGGCTAACAAGTGACCTTTCTAAGTATGGTCGATTCATGCAAGTTAAGCCAATTCTCCAAGTAACCATACTTTAAATATTCATCATCATGTATAATTTAGTGTTTGTGGTGTCAACATTGAGAATGGGCTTAATCACCATGACTAACGTGCCATCCTTCATGAATCAAGCAGTCTTAATCAGAAAACTTGCTGTAGAAATGGGCTATGAAGTAGAATTCATGAATACAAGCGAGGCAATTCAAAGACCAAAACAACGCTACGACAAATGTATCGCACTTGTGCCACTGTGGGCAAGATACATCTATGATGCTTCAAGAATACTTGCCGTATGGTTTACTCGATCAGGTATCTTATACGGTCCAGTTGACGGACCATTTAAGACTAATCTTGCTCTTTTTGGTGTTGCCAAACAGATGCGTATCGTTGTGCCGTCAGAATTCTGTCGGCGCTGTTTACTGAAGAATGAGTTGCCAGTGCTTGATGTTGTTCCGCATGGCATAAATCACAGTGACTTTGAAGGCTTTGACAATGCTAAGTATGGAAGGTTGAAACGATTGAGAGAAGAATATCCAGACAAGAAAATCTTGTTTAGCAACTTGAATCCTCTTCACCGTAAAGGCTTCAACCATTTAGTGAAGGCACTGCACATTTTGCATCAAAAGATTCCAGACAAATACATTTTCATCTTGCATACTGGAAAAGCAACTGCCCTTAAATATGAGCCAAAACTGGAAAAGACACCTAACCTCATCATAGAAGACCAATTTGGTAAACTACCCTTCAGAGCAATAGCGGAAAAGACTGTTGCATGTGACATTTACGTGCATCCAAGCCTAAATGAAGGTTTTGGCGAACCCATCTTAGAGGCTGCTGCTACCAAAAGAACTATAGTCTGTCTTGATGCGCCAGCGATGAATGAGATTGTGTCAGCGAAAGAGGCTTGGCTATTTCCTATGTCTCATATTCGAGAGGAAGTGTGGCAAAACGGTGCTGTTGCACAACTTCATGAGTATAACCCTGTTGATTTGGCTGAGGCTATGCAACATGCGATTGAAGATGAAAATGAAAGTCTTGAAAAGGCTGAGAAAGCGTATAAGAAAAGCCTAGACTATGATTACCGAAAAGTCTATTCTAAACTAATAGCCTACTAGACTGTATGGTTCAACAGTGGTCATGGAACAAGAAGACAGAGCGCATTATCAAAAATGAGTGTAGAGGCTTTACGCTGAATGTTTGCTGTGGAAAATCCCAAATAGGAGATGTCAGAGTCGACCTAAATAGAGCATTGAACCCTACATTAATTGCTGATGTTAAGAATCTTCCCTTCAGAAAAAACTCTTTTGACACCGTAGTATGTGATCCACCCTTCAGTTTCTATCAGAGAATAAAATGGATTCTTCCCTTAGCAAATTTATGTCGACGCAAATTAATGTTGTCAACACCTACCTTATGTATAAGGCTCTCAAAGAAATATTGGAAGAAAAGATACTTAATAACTGAACAAAACACTTTATTCTTAAGGATATGGCAAATTTTCGAGAAAACAACATTGGATCAAGTGCTTAATCATGCCAGTCAAGAAGAGTAAGCCTAGAACTGCTACATCTCAGAGAAGAATCAAAAAATATGTTGAGACCTACCGCTCTAAAACTGTTCCTTTATGGTTCAAGAAAACTCTTCCACAAGGCGCATCACTCCTAGAAGAATGGCTAACAAACCAAGAGGAACTAGAACTTCAAATTTATGCTGAACTTGCAGAAGACGGCATAGCATCAGAACTGTATCCTTACTACGCTGCTTTAGGTAGAAGATGCTTTGTTAAATGTTTGAACTTCAGCAGTGAAACCTACAAGAAGGAACGGACAAGCCTAAGAAACGAATTCATTCTTAGAGGTTTAGATAGCCATGAAGTAGATGAAGTTATATCTATTGCAGACTATAAGTGTGGGTTGGTGAAAGGTATCTTGGTGACGCTTCAAGACATAGAAGACAAACTTGACAATGCGTCATGGGGTCTTGCGGCACTCAAAGCCTTAATAGATGCGATAGAGGCTAAGTTAGACGACCCTACTTCTGGACTAGCAAATCTGAAGTCTCTAATAGATGATTTGGAAGATAAACTAGACAATGGCATGTATGGTCTTTCAGCATTGAAAGCGTTGATTGATGCGTTAGAGGCTAAGTTAGATGATGGCACTTCTGGGCTTGACGCATTGAAAGCTTTGTTAGATGCTATCGAAGATAAACTTGATAATGGCACGTATGGTTTATCTGCTTTGAAGGCTCTCATAGATGCTATTGAGGGAAAACTTGATAACGCTACCTATGGTCTTGATGCTTTACATGACTTACTTGACGCACTTGAGGCTAAACTAGACCGTTTAACAAATCCGCTAATTTTCCTCTCTGTGATAAATAATGTCATAGATTTGCCAGCAGCAGCAACAGACACTAACCTTCCAGACGTTGTGATAAGTGGAATTCCAGCAGGCGCAACCTTAGACAAAGTGTTAGTCTTCCTAATTGTTAGGGCAATAGAAAACACGAATGCAGGTGGCGCTAACGCTATTGAGGGTGCACAAAACATTAGGGTAAAGAAATCTACTGGTGCATGGGGAGTAGATGACATAATCGCTATTCCTTTGACTGACAACATGTGGACTATAGCGGCTTCAACACGTGAATTTGGTGATGTGATAGGTGGTGATGATGCTCACGATGTTAAAAGTGAGGTAGATGGGAACGCTACCTACAATCTACGGTTTGAAGATGCAAATGTTGACTTAGACTTTTTAAGGTTGAATGATGTTCAAGTTATGATTAAGGTATGGTATCATTAGAAGGGGGTGAAAAAAGAAATTGAGAAAACAGTTACTTTTGCTACTTCCGCTACTTTTGCTACAAAGTGTCTTTTTATGTCCTAATGTGAAGTCACAGCAAGTGTCAGACCAAATCAACATCGTTGGAATAAACAACGTAGTCATTTCAGACTTTAGATTCAACATTTCATGTGACACAGGTGTATATGCTGAAAACTGCAACAACCTTACGATAGCAAACTGCACTTTCGAAGATTCATGTTCATTTGGAATATACCTCTACAATGTTTCAAACGTCATAATCTTCAACAACATCATAGATGCTTACTATGAACCCATGCTTATCCACACATGCACAAACGTAATAGTCACCTACAACACTTTAAAAGATGGTTCAGAGCAATTTCAAATCTACAATAGCAGAAACATAGTCTTTCACCATAACAACATATTCAATGATGAGTATAGCACGCATCCAACTAATGATTATCCACGAGTGAGCAACACTACATGTACTTGGGACGATGGCGACGGTGAAGGCAACTATTGGAGCGACTATGCAGAAAGGTATCCTAACGCTACCAACAATGGCTTAGTATGGAATACACCATATCAGATAGACCCAGACGACGTTGACGGCAGAGAACATTATGACATTCATCCACTTGTAAACGATCCTACATTGCCAACTAGACCAAAACTAAGAATCTTTAAGCCTAGATTGTGCATTCTAGTGAAGTTCGGTATAATTGAATGGTGGTGAGTGAATGCAGAAATATCGATACACTGTTGTGTTTCTATCTGCTAAAGACGATGCTAAGAAAAACGCTATTATACAGAAGATTCAGAATGCGTTGAAACCAAGTCTCATAGATGGCACTATCGAAGCCACTTCAGATGCTATACATGTAGATGCTGTAGATGTCGGCGAAACCTACTCAATATCGACAAGTAGTTAAGAGGGAAATACTTCATGGGTGCTGAAACACGTTATTTTAGGTCTGACACAGAAGTTGTTGACGGCGTAACATTCTATAAACTATTGACAGCAAACACAAACTCTCTACAAATTGTCAATAATAGCCCAGCATTGGCGTATCTTGGAATAAAAGTGTATACCTATACTGCTGCTGGAGTGAAAACATGTATCTCTGGAGCTAACTGTGTAGCAGTAGCATTTATAACCACCACGTTAGGAGAACGTGATGGCACTTGGACACCACCACAAACACCATTGAACAATACTGACAGAATAATTGTAGAAGTCTATAACTGCGATGCATACGGTCAGAATGGAGTGTTAATGGCTTCTTTTATTACTGAGCAGATTGGTGCAACACAGTTGGATGCTGTTCTATGGACAGTTCACTATTGGTGCAGAGCGTTTCCAGATATAGACACTGACTCATTTTATTTTGGACATCCAACCCGTAACAGCCGCATAACCAACTTCAGCTGGTCTATCCCACCAAAGGTGAAGGCAGGCTTGCATCCTTCTAAGCCTTTATCAGTGATATGTAGTGATTAGGGGTTCTTATGGTTCGTAAGCGTGGTACTGCACGAACAAGTTTTGCACGGCGTAGAATGAGGAGAGTTAAGAAGTATGACCATAACGTGATTCCTATACGGTTTAAGTTGCAGTTAGGTGACATGTCTGGAAGGATTGAGTCGCCTTTAGACAAGTTTGTAGCATGTGAAACTCCGACCATGAATAAACTTGCTGACTTAGGAGTGCCAACAGAAGAGTATCCATACTACATAGGCTTCATGAAAGAAATGCTGTCAATATACTTGCGTTTCATTGGTGACACGTTAATTAGGGAAAGAGTGAATCTGCTGGAAGAATATCTTTTAAGGGGAAAAGACGTAAATGTTTTGATAGCGTTAGATGAGGTAGCAGCAGGATGCGCAGGAGTGCCATACGTGTTCATATTGACATGTAATGAAGTGAAAGCATGCTTAGAAGGAGACTATACATCATGGGTGTATCAGTGGACTTTTGTGGGGCAACAGTGGGACTTTAATGGACATATTCTAAGGGTTGATGAAACCAACAACTTCATACAATTCATCACAAACAATTATTACCGACTAATGAAACTGAACCTTACCACAGGTGCGTTGATTTCACGAACTGACACGCTTAATGACTTGTCAACAAGTGTCACAAATCGGAGTTTACTGGGTAAATACGTTGCCTATGTTCTTAACGATGGTGGTATCCCAAAACTTCTGATAGAAAAAGATGGCACATTGCAGCAGACTATAAACCTTTCACAAGCCCCTATTTCATGGTTAAGCACGAGTGAAGTGTATTATGTGTCTGTTTCAACAGATGGAAAATATATTTTAGTTTGGAACGATAATGTGCGAGAGTATGTTTTATTTAAAGGTAGTTGAGGTAAGAATATGAGTCAGAAAGAAGATGAAGCATCTAAAGCGAAGAGAAAAGCGTTAGAAGAATCAGTAGAGTTAGGAAAACTAGATATGACGTTCTTGAAGGGAAGAGGAAAAAGCAACATACCACAGAAGCAAACAACGGCTACACGTTTTAAGAAGAAAGAGAAACAAGCAAGTGTCAGTTATAGAGTGTAGAAGAGGCATACGCCCATGTCAACTAGATGGATTGTTGAAAGAGCCATAGAAGAGAAGGCACGAGACATTGAAATGGGTTTACGTGGTCCTTCAGAAGAGACACGCTTATACAATGCTGAAACTATGGCTGCAGCAGCAAGAGAAGCGCAACCTATGCCTATTCATGGTGAAGATGAAGAACCATACTTAGCACATGTTTACGGATATTTGAAAGGTCAAGGTGGTTTCACTAGGTTTCCTATGGGTGACGGTGGAGCAAAACCATTTTTATCAACTGGATTCGCTTATTCTGCTCTTTCACAAGTTTTAGGTGAAGTTGCTGAGTGGGGTCAAAGGCTTGTTATGGGTTTGCGGATTGGTGATTTGCGTGCTGGCTTGCCTATTATGATGAGTTCTGGGTTTGAGGTTGCTGATTCACAAACAGCAAAGGGTGAGATGGGCGACCCTGTATTGTTGCGTCAAGACCTTCTGAGGCTTTATGATGGGTTCTTAGACAACTGGGGTAGAGGAATAATAAGCGGTGATGGAGCAGCATTCAGTAGTTACATGGAGCAGATGGTAGGTGCAGGCTCACTTTTCAGTGCCTACAAGAATCTCATGTATCAAGCCTCAGTTATTCCACGAATGCGAAGATATTGGATGGCACTTTATTCGCCTACTGTTCCAGATGAACGACTTGCATGGACACTGTTTAGACGTGGAATATTAAAGGAAGGTGACTTTATCAGATATTGTCGTTTTGAGGGCTGGGAAGAGGATAAAGTTGATTGGCTGAAAGGTGCGTTTAAGGCTATTCCAAATGAGAATGCTGCTTTCAGAATGTTTAAGCGTGGTGTCATAAGTGACGAGGTTAAGAAGGCTGTTTACTTTGCTAACTCATGGGATGAAGGATACTTCGACTATTTAGATGCAATTTATCAGAGAATCCCTACGCCTCGAGACGCTTTCAACATGTTTATGCGAGGTGCAATCACTGAGACCGATTTTGACAGTTACGTTGAAAAGAATGAGTGGGAAAGTGACAGTGCAGCACGTTTATGGGCTATCTACCAGAATTTGCCTCGCAGCCATGACGCATTCACACTCTTTAGACGTGGAAAAATAGACAAGAACACTTTGACAGCGTTATATAAGGCAGACGGCTTCATGTCAACCTACCAGAATATACTATCCAGCCTTTTTGAGCGTATCCCTCATCCACGAGACGCTTTCAACGCTCTTATGCGTGGCGCAATAGACAGAAAGACATTTGACGGTTGGGTTTACGCTAACGAATGGTTTGACGGCGCAGCAGACTTCCTATATGACATTTATCAGAAGCAGCCTACTGCACGAGAAGCCTTCTACATGTGGGCAAAAGGCTTAATCACGATTGCTCAAAGAGACCAGTTGTATAGTGCAAGCGGCTATGATAGTTCATGGCATCAGAAAATCACTGAGAACAACTATTATGTGCCAACAGTCTATGACCTCACTAGAATCGCTGACTACGTAGAGATAGATAGTATTTGGGCTACACGTATTCTTACTGAAAGAGGCTTACGTGACCGAGATAAAGGTAAGATTCTTGCGATGCTGAAGGTTAGACCACTCAGGGATGAGATTCGTAGGCAGTTGGCGCTTTGGGTTAAACGGTATCGTTATGGCTGGGTTCTGCCTACAGATTTGGAAGAGGCTCTACAAGAGTATTTGGAAGGCGGCTACATTCAAGCCACAGAGAAGACTTTAATCATTGAAGAGGCTGAACTGAACTATGAAGACGAATTGATGGAAGAGAAGATAGACATTTACTCATGGTATTATAAGACTGCTGTCATCAGTGAAGAGGAACTGTTGCAAGACTTCTTAGATTTGGGTATTCGTGAGGAGAAGGCTAATCTGATGGTAGAACTTCTTAAGGCTCAAGGGTATTACGGTTACTACTAGAAAGTGAGGTGATAAAATGGTTTCAGATGAAACAGTTGTAACGGTTACAGTTGTAGGAACTTTAGGTGCTATAGCAGTTTGTGCGATGGCAACAGGCAATGATGGTGGGCTTGTATCAACTATAGTCACAGCGTTAGCAGCGTTCGTGGGTGTAGGTGTGGGCAGAGCAACTAAAAAGTCTAGTTAGCCTACATGATAACTGTGACTTCTTCTATTCCTAACAGCAGTTTCATCATCTTAACGCATTCTACTAGCATTTCATACTTGTTATGTTTGTCTTGCATTTTGAGGGCTTTACGAATGTTTTTGTCAACATCTTGAAGAGTGTATTCTTGGAGTTTAGGTGAGCGAGTAACCATGAAGTCACCTATGGTTTAAAAGGATTCATTCCCTTCTTAATGCATTCATGTTTAAGTTTGCTGTCTTGGCATAGTTTACAACTTTCAACATTAGCCATAGGATTAGGCGAGTGACATCTTCTATGATCTATCCAACAGTAATATTTAGCCATTTTCATTCTCCTCTTCTTTTTTGTCAGTATCTTCTTCCCGTCCAAGTCTCCAACTGCTTACGCATAGATTCACGCACCGCCTCACTTCTAGTGCTGAAACCATGCCTCTTATATTCTTCATCAAAAGTAGTCAACAAACTATACGGCAACGTCACATCAATATCAACATCATCTGAGGGACCAGATTCTCTGCGTTTTTTGGGTTTCATGACAAATCACCTATTTAACATATGAATATTTCTCATAAAAGAGGTATTTAATGGTTATGGGAACATTGAGGAAAAAGGTATGTGATATGTGATGTCTAAGCATCCTACCTAAACACGCATAAACCTATGAGAGTGTGGTTTGTGTTGACTTCTCTGCTTTGTATGTGATTTCTTTTTCTGCTGGCTCTGCTGGCGCTATAACATTTGTGACTTTGATTATGTCTATGTTTTCGTTGCAGTGTGGACATGGCAATGTGCCTAGTATCTCTAGTTTTGGATTCTGCTTCACTTTTGGCATCATATATCACCTCCGCTCTATTTTGCCTTTAAGATACTCTGGAGGCATACCACCGTTGAAAGTTCCATATTTGCCTTTTCTAAAACATTTTGGAATCCCCTTATAATCTAAATTGAGAACCTTTCCCACAGGCTCACCTCTCAGATAAGCATTAAGACTTGGACACTTCTTAACAACTTCATCATCCTCAAAATTATGGCAAACACATCCGTCAAGTTTACAGATTCTTCCCTTCTCAAGAAAATCTTTCTTCTCAGCAAACTCACAACCCAAACAACATCACACCCTAATCCTCTCCTCCCACAACTTCCGCTCCCACCTACTCCGTGGCTTACCCAAAAAAACATTCACCAACTTAACCCCACTCGGCGACTCAACCAAATCAGGCTCCAACAAACAAACCCTCAAAAAATCACTAATAACCCTACACAAACTCAAACCACGCCCCCTAACCAAACCCTTAACCACACCATAATCCCTCTTACTCAAATAAACCCTAAAACTCGACACAGGATCATCCAACACACCACCACTTGAGTCCTCAAAAACAGTAGTCGTTTCATCAGATTTCTTAACCTTAAGCCAAACGCTACCAACCTTCTCATCAACATCATCAATAACAAATTCCTCACCAAGTTTAGCAAGCAAATATGCCTCTCTCTTGCTCAAACTCATCTTATAACTGTCATAGTCTTTACCTCGCACTTTCCTACTTCCCTTGAAAACCTTCATGCGAAAGCACCACTACCTAAAAATATTTTTTGAGTACTCAAAACATTTATGCTTTATCATCTAAAGTTTTGCTGTTTTTATCTAGTTTTTTATCATAGAAGATTCTAAGACTCAGACATTCACACTCACTTTTTTATCAGTGAAAGAGTAGTCTAAATAGGATTCCTGCGATTGCCATACTAATTATAGGTGCTGCACCTGCGATAACACATAGGAGGAGTGCGCCTTCTACGCTTTCAACTTTCCTTAAGGGTTTCTGACTCAGACTTATCTTGTTTTCGTCATCTTCCATACTCTATCACCATACAGAAAAAGAGGGAAGATAAAGGCATGGTGTCATGTTCTTAGAGGTCGCAGCGCATTCCGCATCCGAGACCAAAGAACAGTTTAATGATTCCAACAGCGACAGCGATGCCAAAAGGCAAAAGCCTTATAGCGTAGTATTTCCATTGCATGTGTCTTTTCCCCTTTTTCAGCATTTATCCATTAGTGTTCTAAAGATTTAATTGTTTCTGTTTTCTGTTATAGAAGATTGTTCTATAAGATTGTTACCTATATGGTTTAAATAATTGTTGAACTCAATGAATGTATGGTGTCTCAATGACAGAAAAATGTGAGCATTTCACTATCAGACGCATCATTAATATATGGCGTTGTCTTGATTGTGGTGCAGAGTTTGTGCCTAAGCAAGATAAGAACAAGAAGTCTTAGGAGAGTTAGGTGAAAGTAATATGTCTATCAAAACTGTTGAAGATGTTAAAGCATTGTTCACTGAATACTTACAGAATCACCTTGACTTCACTGAAGAAGGAGGCTACATCATTATTAAGCCAAAAGAGTTCTTAGGCTCAGAAAACTTCGCTAAAATCATTGCGATAGTGAAAGATGCTAAAGGCGAGTATGTAAGTGCTGGAAAGATGAGTCATTTCCGTATTCCAACACAAACCAAGCCTAAAACTGAAGGCTTAGCGCCACTTGAAGAACTACATCGTATGATTCTTGACCTAAAGAATCTCTTAGACAAAGAAGTTGAGAAGATAGATAAACGTATTGCTGAATTGAAGAAGTGAGTGGGTGGAAAAGTCAAGCCTACAAAAGAGCATTCTCCTATTCTCTATATGCAAGTTAAGACGCATGGTGGGAGGCTATAGTAGTATCCTCTTGCTCTTGACTCCAAAACCCAAGATAAAACATAAATTACAGATGCCCCTACTATCTTTTGGTGAACAACATGGTTAGATCAGCAACCACTCGAACAAACAAGTTCAACGCTAAATGGAGTGGACCAGTAGTTAATCAAAGAATCACAGAATACAAGCAGTTCATGGTTGAGCAAGTCGGCGTAGCCTACCCAGTGCAAGAGATGATTGAGTTCAAAGTCAAAGACTATCTTGAACCGCTTGGCATGTATACTATTCAGCAGCATCATTACATGAATTTTGCTCAGGAATTGTGGGCGAAAAGTAGAATGTTTTCTGGTCTAACTCTTCGGATGGAAGCTGAGTTGATTGCTGGAAAATGGTTGCGTAGAGGCTTGAATCCTACTCATTTGGTGCAGATTGCTGCTATCATGGGTATCACGTTGACTGTGTAGCAGTGACTTTATGCCTAAACCCTTCAAGACATGGCTGATTGACAAGTATGGCTACACAATGGGCATGATGAAATATCAGCATTGGCTTAGAACACAATACTAGAAGAATCTTCTATATCCATTTAAATAACACTCTCATAACTTTCTAACATAGGTAGATGATATATTATGGGTCGCATGAGTTGGGCAGAATTAGAAAGCGAGGTTGCTAAAAGAGTTCGTCAAATAGTTGACCTTTTCTGTGAATATCATGAAGGGAAATGTGCAGTTTGTCAAGCCTTTAATATATGTTTTAATGGAGATGCGGAGACTGGAAAATCTAACGCTGCTAAAGTATTCACTGAACAAGTGGTGTTGCAAACTTGGTCACCAAAGAAGCCAAAAAAGAAGAGGGAAAAATGACTGCTGTTGAAAGGTGGCTACACCGCATAAAACCCTTCATCTGCCTAACAAGACAGATGTGTGGACCACAAGACCTAAGTGGCGCTACCTGTGCATTATTCAATTTCTGCACTGACAGAACCATCCACAAAGGAAGAACCTAAATGACTGAAACTCGCTATTACAAGGGCATCTACAAAGTCACCATAATAGAGGAAAAAGACTACTCAGCAATAGTTAGAGCAGAAGAAGACATGCCCTTAACATCAACATTCAGAATCCCAAAAGGCGAACAATTTCTCACAATCACAAGACTACTCCACAAACAAAAGAAGGAAACATAGAATGAACCTAACTTGCCTACTCAAAGGACACAACACCTACAGACTTGCACTAATCGGCGGAATCATCGAAATCAGAAAATGCAGAAGATGCAAAAAACTAATCATACAAGAAATCTAAGAAGGAAGAACCCACATGACAACAGAAGAATTCGTAACAGTAATCATTATTCGCAGAGCAGAAACAACAAATCTAATACTCACCCTCAAAAAATACCAAACCTACAAACAATACCCACTAGACCTATACCACAGAGAATACATAATCGCACAAAGACACCTACGAGGACAAATACACCAAATTTGGAACAACCAACCACTCTGGCTAAACTACACACTTTAACAAACCAACAAACAACCAACCCATCAATATAAACTAGAAAAGAAGGAACAAACAAAATGAAACCACCACAAGAAATAATAGACTTCCTAGCAAATGAACATCTACAATGGGAATTTAAACACCCATACATAACACTCCTACAACCAAGAAGAAAATCACAATCACTCCTAACAGATAACGACACCTACCTACACCCATACACCAAAGACCACCTAACAAACAACAAAAGAACCACATACCTAATCAACCCATCAATATTATACCGTTAGTGTTTGCTTTGTTAGAAGTAAGGGAGAAGAAAAAGATAGGAAGAAGAAGAGAAAGAGTAGTAGTAGTAACAGAAGCAGTATGCATCTATGAGTTGAATGATGATTGAAGCCGTAGGCATCTATTAGTAGACTTGACTGACAAATTGTCTGTAACGCCGACCTTAACAAATCGGGAATTGTTGAACAGTTGAACTGTTCGACGCTGGTTTCATTATGGTCGAGGTTTCGGCTTGTTTTTTTGTCTAAATGTTGAACAAAACTACACTTTCAGAATCATGATGAACAGTTCTACAGTAGTTCACATAGACAGTTGTTGACTTTGCGACTATGAATCTTCACTGATCCGCAGCCTAGAAAGCAGAACTGATTTCATTCCTAATAGGTAAGTAGTCGATGGCTTGGTTTGTTATGTAGTTTTAGTCGTCTATTGATAGTATGCTTCCTAGTCCCATGAGGTAGCCGCCGACTGTGGTTGTTATCGGGTAGATGCCTTTTCCTGTTGCATCGTAGATTACTGTTATTAGTCCCAATGTGAAGAGGAGTCTTCCGATTTTTGGTAGTATTTTCATTTTGCATCACCTCGTGGGTTTGTGGTTGTTTTTGTGCTTTAAAAACATGTATGGAAGATTGTTCTATTTCATGTGATACGGTTTTCAGAAATGCGCCCTCGTAAACTTTTTTTTGAGGCTTGAGAATGTTTCAGTTGAAAGGGTTTTGTGGTGTGGGTTGGTGATGTTTGAATCTTTGGAAAGGGTTTTGTGAGGAGGTTCTCACAGAAGTTTTGCTGCCAAGTTCCGAGCAGGAAACTTGGTGGCGTTTGAAACCCACACCGAGATTATATGGAGGGTTGCTGAGATTTATGTTTTGTTCCGTGTTTTTGTGTGGATTACTTTCACCATACTGTTTATATATTACGATATGCGATATATGTAGTGGTGATGTTTGAAATGAGCAATCCAGAAATTGAAACTATAAGAAATGTTCAGCGACTTTGTGCATGGGGCAACAGAGTCACCAGAGAAGAAGTAAGACAATATCACAAGATCACTTTTCTACGCTGCACGGATGAGGCTGTTCTTTTCAACCGTTGCGTAAGAATCCCAAACAAACAGAAGTTCAGTGAGGTAGATGCAGAATGACAATGTCACCTATAGATGCTCAAGCTATCGGCTACGCATTGATTGGCGTGCTGTCTGTGGTTGTGGTGCTACTGATCTGTGGACTTGCATGGCAGAGGCGATGAGAAAATGGCAGAGAGACAAAATTGCATAGACTTTGTGATGGCTCTTAAAGAGTATCTAAAAGAGCAACAGAAAAAAGCAGTCTTTCAAGCCAAAACTGACAAAGAGAATGTGCAGATACTAAGGAACACTTTAGCAGAAGTCACTGAAAGAATCGCAAAATTCTTAGGGTCTTGGTGATTGTCATGGCTAGTCAATTTTATCGCCGAGCATTAAGCGGCTTGCTACCAAAAATCGCACTCGAAGAAATCTCTTCGCAGCCTATTCACGGCTACGCTTTAATCACTCTTGTCAGACGCAAATATCACGTGTATTTTGGTCCTTCAACAGTTTTTCCGTTGCTACGTCAACTTGAAGATGACGGCTTAACAGTTAGCACATGGGACTTGAGTAATGCGCGCCCAAGAAAAATTTACACTCTAACAAGTAAAGGTAAGGTTGCCTTAGAGAATTTTAGGCTTGAAATGTTTGAGGTTGAAAACGCTTTCTTGAAGGTGACTTAGAGTTGAAGAAAAGGTGTCGTTTGTGTTTGATGAGTAGGCAGGTGAAACTAAGCGATGTCTTGTCCAAGATGCAGAAGAAAAGGTAGCCTCAGAGTCAACGAGACTGAAGGCGTGGTCTACTGTGAAAAATGCACATGGAGATTCAAACTATGAGTCACATACCGTCAGAACCTTTCGCATACGCATCCTACGAGGAAATGGAAGAACAAATAAAAGTTCTTCACAACCAAATCGTAAACCTATGGCATTGCATAGAAGAACTAACCAAATTCAATGAATACATGAAACAGCGAGTAAAGAAACTTGAAGAAAAAGAGGGAAAATAAACTATGAATGCTGTAGGCTCATGGGCTAAACGCTACAGAGACTATGACTTCATCGGCGACACAGCAAAAAACTTGCAGAGAGGCATATATCTTCCTACTTTCGTTGTTGAGGCTAACACAGTGGAAAAAGTCAGCAACGCTGAACACCATGCCTCATTAAAGGTTGCGTTAGCGAAGGGTAGACTTAGCGTTGAAAAAGCCTTAATCAAAGCAGCAGAAGAAGGTCACATGCAAAAGTTTCTAAGATACGCAATAGACTTGAACATTATCAGAAATTTGCAGTGGAAGGTAGAACAAGACAGTAAAGGCAGGTGATAACATGTCAAAGAAACCTAAGCAAGTGAACATGTCAAAGAAGGATGAGCCTATCATCTGCCCTCTGCTATCAATAGCGTGTCCAACAGAAGAAGAATTCACAAACTGCATGAAAGAAGCATGTTGGTTCTATAGTCGCAAAATGAAGATGTGCGCCACAGTCATACAAGCGTTAGCGTTATCAAACATTACTATGAGCCAAATCACACGGTCAGGCACAAGCCTCTTAGAAAAGAGTTTAAAACGTAGACTTAATTCAGTTGCAAGAATGCACAGGTCAAAAACAGAATAGAACTCTACCAAAATAACTACTTTCTTTTATTAAATAGTTAATAACACTACTAGACAACATCAATCAAACAAAACACTCATCACCTAGAGCAATCGATTTTATTAAACAGTTAATAATACTACCTTCTAGGCGACACCATTGGTTAGAGAGCCTACCCTACGCAAAAAGAAGTATGAATCAAACGTGGACCCAGAGACTTTAAGCAGACAAATCACAGCAGTAAAGCCTCTGATGGTTCAAGGACAGTCAGTTTATTTTCCTCAGATTGCAGAGGTAGAACGAAAGGTTAAGCAAATCTGTGAGGAATCTGGTGTTTCAACCATTCAAGTTGCTCAATACATCAATTTTGGAAGGCAACTCTATAGCCTATCAAACAAGTTTAGAGGCAACACACTTCAAAATGAAGCATGTGCCTTTGCAAACATGTGGGTAGCTCGAGGATTAGACAATATATTAATCACCAACATTCTAAACTTGTTTGGCATTAACTGTCCAGCGTTACCAACAACATGCTATAACCCATGCGTTCACGGCTCAAATAAACATGATGCAACAGTCTTAGATACAGTGCCAAAACTTTTGGCACAGAACATTAGGCAAACCTACAATAGAGCAGCAGGCATCATACCAACTTTCACAACTTTTGATGTGAATCCAAGTAACCCTGAAAGGATAACAGATGGCAATTTTCTAACAGAAACTGGAGAAGGAACAAAAAGTCTTGCTGGCGTAAATGGTGATGTTGGAAGAGTTTTCTTTGACTTAGGTGCATCATACCCTGTTCTGATTCTTCTGCATTGGAATATGCGTAGAATATCAGGCGATGGAACTATAGCTTGCGGTGTTGCACGTGGTTCAGGGATAGATGGTTCAGGAGTTGATTATGGCGAAGAGTATGGTGTTAGGGCAGGTGCTTTCGCAAATTATTATAGAATGGCACCTACTATGTTTACTTACACACGTTTGATTAGAATACGATTTTACACAGCTAGCGTGACAGTTAATCCAAGTGTTTTCGGAGTTAAACTTTGCGAATTTATGGCTATACAACTAATATAACTCCAAAAAGGTGACAGGTATGGGTGAGTTAGAAGAAGAATTTACAAAATTCATGGGAACACAAATCGCAAATTGGCTAAACCATCCAGACCAAATGATACAAAAACTAGATATAGAAGTGGATAAAATCACAAATCTCGCAGAAGCACGAATCTACCTTAAAAAACAAAATCGCTTACTAGCGAAAGCAATATGGTATATAATTCAACTAATCATACAAGGAAGATGAAACCCTAGAACATTCTTCTATCCATCTTTTTATATTAGTTTTGAATACATACTATCTTATGAAATTCATAACTCTAAATGTTCCACAACCAGACTTAGACGCAATAGAATTCCTTATCGAGAAAAAACTTTATCCAAACCGTGCAGAATTCATACGGCTAGCCATTAAACAAGTGCTTAGCGAAGAGTTAAGGAGACAAACAAGACATGTGTGAACTCTACACTGTGAAAATTCATAGATTTGACATTGAAAGAGTCTTAGAACTTCTCTCAGAAGTAGAACAAAACCATCCATTACAGTCTACACGTTGGAACGCCTCATACTTGCATGGACAAATCAAGAAACAACTTGAGGCTTAACCAATGTGTGAACTCTGTAAAATTGTTGAATCCGCAAACATGAAAGGCGAAACAGAACAAGTCATACATTACTCAGACGGCTTATGCGTCATAGCAGACAGCCTCGGCGACAAACCGGGTAAAGACAATTTCATTCCTAAAGTCGTCATCTACCGACAACACCAAGAAGAGCCTTTGCCGCCGATTAAAGATGCTATCATTCAAACTGCGAAAAGAGTCTTCAGAGGAAGAAAACTATGGTTTCCCTCTACAACTGATAACACTGAAAAAGGCAAAAGACTACCACTATCAGAATTGAGTGCGCATTGGTATTTCATAATAGAATGAGGTCATAGAAGTGAAACAACACCCAGAAGAGTGTCAATATTCAAAAGAAGGATGGTGTAGTGATGACTCTTTTGTGGGTGGTAATAATGTTTGTATTTTAACTCAAGAATGGTGGACTAAACGAAATGGCTATAATTGTCCTAACTTTAAAAGAAAGAAGGTCAAAGAATGAAGTCTAAGGATTGGTATTTCATAATAGAATGAGGCTTAAAAAATGCCACATAAAGGACCAAAATGCCCTAAGTGCGGTTGCAAAGCAAAACAAATCAAGTTCTTAGAAGCATCTCCAAATATCAGTGATGAATTTGTGCAACGTGGTTGGGCATTATTTAGATGTAAAAATGAGAAGTGTAGATTTGAATTTAGAGGACATGGCATAAAGCGAAGAACCGTATTAACTATCTTGAAAGAGAAGAAAATGAGGGCTAACCATTGAAGTCTAAGGATTGGAAATACGTTAAACTGCATCAATGGATAATCTACGCATCAGAATACTATGGCGTTTTAAAGGCAGAAGTCATTGAAATAGACATCAAAATTGCTGTGGACCTGCCAACCTTTCATTATGACTATCCCTATGGTTTGACAGCGGAGAAAGGCACAGTCAAAATCCGCTATGTCCTAGATGATGTAACACATGAAATCATAGAAAACCTAGCCCACGCAGTCAAATATTCTGAGAAATCTTACAGAGAACTGTTAGCAGCATATAACATGTGGCAAACCTACCTCTCGACAGCAAACTCATATAAGGAAGAATTCAATAGGGTATTACAGACACTAAAAGAGGAGTAACGCATGTCCAACTATGAGAAACAAGAAAAATATGAGGGATGGCAATTTTGGAAATTCAAAGGTAAAGTTATATCATACCCTGCAAGGGGGTATACTGGACCAATGCCAGAAGAAGATTACTATGTTGCAAACATGAAACTTGCGATGGAGATCGCTGGAACTGAGAAGAATGAGTTTTCTATTAGCATAGATGAACACAACCACAGTAAACTTCGTGCATTTAAGAGCAAAATGACAAGTGGAGATGAGCCAGCACCACCCACACCTAATGGTTGGGCTAAAGTCATACCCCCGTCACCACCTCCAGAAGTACCTTCTATTCAAGAGCAGAAGAAAGCACTTCTCGAAATTAAAACTGAGCGAAAATTACCTACAACTCCATGTGCAAGACCTAGTATAGTTCGTGCTAGCCCCTCAATAACAAGAGGACACTAACCGAATTGCCTTCCCCCTTTCCAGCGCCAGATTGGTTAGAAGAGGCAATCAAAAAATACCAACGCAAACTCAGCCACGTCAGACTAACCCCTTTAATCCGAAAGATTCAAGACACCACACAAATGAATGCTGCAACTGCACAAGCGAAACTAGCCTTATTCGATGAAAAAATCAAATACATTTTAGAGCAAGAAGGAATCTACAGCGATTTTCATCCTTCATACATGTGTTATGCACGAGAACTAGATAAAAGCCAAAGAGACCTTACTTTCATGGTTGACTTGATTCGTGAACATCAGATTCTACGTGACAGATGGGAGCGGAGAGGCTTATCTGAAACTGTGTTAGATAAGATTGACGACATGGTAATAATACATATATCACCGTAAGCGTATAGATGCTACCATGTCATACACTGCTGAAGAAGCTGAGCCGCTTGTTCCTCATGCGATTAAGAAGATTGCCATGCTTGCGATTGATGGGATGATAGTTTTAGACTCACATCGAGTCAATAGTTACGAGTTTGAAAGATACGTTCATGCACTAGAAGGTTCAATAGGACACCTTTCAAAACTGTTTACTGCTGTCTGTAAAGCACCTACTCATAAACGAGTAGCAACTCAGAAATAGGTATAACCGCTTAGGGATAGCATTCATACCCTATCTGAAGACATAAGACTTAAATCTGTAGAACACAAATACACATCTGAAGTGATAAAGGATGACACGTCATCCAGTATTCAGAACCAGAAAATACGATGCCAAGATGGATGCTACTGTTATAGGTAGCCGCTTTGCAGCCCAAAGAGACTCAATGGTTGAGCAAGAACAAGCCATGTTCGCCGAACTCTCAGAAGTAGAAAGGAAGGCTAAAATCATTCTTGAAGAGCAAGGCATCTCAGTCATCTATATACCCATGTATCTGGACTTTGCACGACAATGCTACAAGATCGGCAAAAACCATCTCGAAGCCACCAGAGTCAACGAAGTCTACTACAAATATCTAGTATGGGTTAGCAGAGGCTTGAACGCAGCAGTCTTAACCAGCATCGCCACATTGTGTGGCACAGACCTCACCGCCTACCCAGCATCATAAGCCTCTTAACAGTGGACACAAAACCTTTATTCCCTCTTTTTCTATATTCATT
>Ga0315306_10000339_pt1 | contig 22295 bp, 19 predicted proteins | sample TDP1_MG_FD_203803 | JGI IMG/M metagenome (GOLD analysis project Ga0315306, IMG submission 203803) | Freshwater sediment microbial communities from Lake Towuti, South Sulawesi, Indonesia - TDP1 | ecosystem: Environmental > Aquatic > Freshwater > Lake > Sediment | place: Indonesia: South Sulawesi... | reverse complement strand
AGAGTTGTCCCGAATGTTGTCTGTGTCAATCACCAGTCGAGGTAAAGCAAGGCTTAATCCAGTTTTAAGGGCGTGTATTAATCTATCGATTTCTTGATGTGCCATTCTGTAGACGCCAGTTATCGCAAGCACTTTAATGATGTTTGAGTTGAAAATTGCCATCTCTGTAGGGTCTAAAAACTCTTTACGCGCTCCAATAAGCGGATCACCCATAATTATCATGTAGCCTAAACCCTGTTTTTCAAGCTCCTCTTTAATGCGCTTGCCCGGACCATCAGAGATGACCACGCATGGCGTTCCCTTGCTTGATAAGATTTCCCTCGCTTTGGCGGGTCCAGAAATAGAAGGATTTGGAGATATGAAAACCATAAGATGAGGGTTAAATTCGAAAATTTTTGCCAGAGCCTCTTCAACATCTTCGACATTCATTTTAGAACCAGTTGTCACTGTCCGCACCTTGATGTCTTCACGGTCTGCTAATTCATCGAGGAGAAGCTCAAAGATGGGAGATGCTCCAATATTGCCGCATTTAAATACTCCTATTTTCACCTTGTTCAAGGGTATCACCTATCCGAGAGCATATCCATTACATAGCTGGCTTATTTTAAAACTTGTCGTAACGTAGTAACCTTAATAGGTTGCGACATGTTTAGTAGATTTTTCAACATAAAAAAGGCTTGGCAATTTAAAGCCAGCGGCGAATTTGATGCCCAAGTTAAAGGTTTCATTGTTAACGGGTCGAACCATTCGGCAAGGACAAGGCAAAGAGTATGGGAAACTCTCTGAGCGTTACTGGAAGAGCGTGGCAATCTGCGAAATCGACCCAGAAGACATGAAATATCTGGGCGTAAAAGAGAACCAGAGCGTAAAAATAACCACAGACTATGGCTCAATTGTGGTCAGAGCCGTAAAATCATTGAGGGCGCCTCACCGTGGCGCGGTTTTTGTTCCTTACGGACCTTGGGCAAATGTTATCGTTAATCCTGAAACTCATGGAACAGGCATGCCCTCGTTTAAAGGAATAGAAGCCATTATTGAACCCGCTTCCAACGAACAAGTTTTGCACCTGCAAGAATTGCTCAAGCAGCATTACAAGAAGGAATAAATTCTTGCCAGTTTTTGAAAACGTCACATGCTCAGTTTGCGGTTCTCTATGCGACGACATCGAACTCGTAGTGGAAAAAAACGTCATTACCAAAGTAAAAAATGCATGCGGCTTAGGTGAATCCAAATTTCTGGGCTACTCAAACGGACACAGACAATTAAAACCTCTCATAAGAAAAAACGGCGAATTAATTGAAACTACTTTGACTGAAGCCGTCAAGAAAAGCGCAGAAATATTGGCTAACTCCATTTACCCCATTCTTTACGGTTGGAGCAACACAAGCTGCGAAGCCATTCGAGTCGGGGTGGAGCTCGCTGAAGAAGTTGGCGGCGTCATCGACAACACATCAACTGTTTGCCACGGTCCTTCAGTTTTAAGCATTCAAGACATTGGCTTTTCAACATGCACGCTTGGTCAAGTGAGGCACAGAGCCGACTTAGTCATATATTGGGGAAGCAACCCTTGGAGCGCCCACCCACGCCACATTGAACGCTACACAAACTTCACAGAAGGCAGATTTCGCTCAAGCACATGGAACCGTTACATTTCAAGCCTAAGCGCCTACCGAACCCGACAAAGAATGCAGAGAGCCGTAAAACTAGCAGGCGAAATAGGTCAAGCTGCTGCTCCAGAATCCACTGCAATAGAAAAAAATGAGCACCTGCCACCTGCCATGCTGCAGAAACAAAGAAAAATGATAGTTGTAGACGTAAGACGAACACGCACCGCCGACATAGCTGACTACTTTCTGCAGGTGGAACCCAACAAAGACTATGAATTGTTGCAAGCGTTTCGCGCGCTCATTCGAAACGAGGAACTCGATGTGGACGCTGTGGCTGGAGTGCCAATCGAAATTCTCGAAGACTTAGTCGATGTTATGATATCCAGCGAATTTGGAGTATTATTCTTCGGCGTGGGCTTAACAATGAGCGCTGGCAAACTGCGCAACGTTGATGCTGCGTTGTCTTTGACCCGAGACTTAAATCAGTTCACAAAGTTTCTCATCATGCCCATGCGTGGACATTATAATGTTACAGGCGCTAATATTGTGTCTACGTGGCAGACAGGATATCCCTACGCCGTTGACTTTTCACATGGTTATCCAAGGTATAATCCAGGCGAAACATCAGTCGTTAATATATTGAGTAAGGGAGAAACCGACGCCGCACTAATTGTGGCTTCTGACCCTGTGGCGCACTTTCCAAAAGATGCGGTGGAAAACTTGGTAAGGAATCCGTTGATAGTTATTGACCCGGAGACAACAGCCACATCGTTGATGGCTGACGTAGTTGTTCCAAGCGCTATTTCAGGCATAGAAGTTGAGGGCACAGCGTACCGAATGGACATGGTGCCTCTTCCACTAAAAAAAGTCGTTAAGCCTCCAAAAGGCGTGCTATCAGACCAACAGATACTGCAACGGATTCTTCGAGAAGTGCGCAGGCTAAAGAAAAAAGAAAGAGAGGCGTAGCAAAAAATGCCGGAGCTTCTCATAAAAAACGGATTTGTCTACGACCCCCTAAACGGCGTCGAAGGAGAACGCATGGACATAGCGGTCAAAGATGAAAAAATTGTTGAAAAGGTTGGCAAGGGGAAGAAGATAATCGATGCCTCTGGAATGATAGTGATGCCTGGCGGAGTTGACATTCATTCTCATATTGCTGGACCTAAAGTCAACTCGGGTCGCATGTTGCGTCCAGAAGACCATTTTAGAGATGTTGAAGTCAAGACTGAGAAGACGCGTTCAGGTGTGGGGCGTTCGGTTCCTTCTACGTTTACAACTGGTTATCGTTATGCCAAGATGGGTTACACTACGGTTATGGATCCCGCTATGCCTCCGCTTAAGGCTAGGCACACTCATGAAGAGTTGAACGATACGCCTATGATTGACAAGGGTTCTTATCCTCTTTTAGGCGACTGCTGGTTCGTGCTGGAGCCCCTTTCTAAAGGCTTGATTGAAGAATGCGCGGCTTATGTTGCTTGGACAATGGAAGCCACAAGAGGCTATGTGATCAAACTGGTTAATCCAGGCGGTCTTGAAGCTTGGGGATTTGGCAGAAACGTGAGAAACATAGATGACACTGTTCCAAACTTCAATATTACGCCCAGAGAGATAATTCAAGGCTTGTGCAAAGTCAACCAATTGCTCCATATGCCCCATACTATTCATGTTCACACAAACAATTTAGGAAAACCTGGAAACTACACAACAACATTAGAAACTATGAAATGCGTTGAAAACTTGGCTACCAACGAACACAAACCAGTTATTCACGTTACGCATTGTCAGTTCAGCGCCTTTAAAGGCGACGACTGGCGCACTTTGGAGTCTGGAGCTGAAGAAATCACCAAATACGTGAATGCTCACAGTCACGTGACCACAGACATGGGGCAGGTTGTGTTCGGCGACACCACGACCATGACAGCCGACGGACCCTTCCAATATATTCTCTATCAACTGAGCCACAACAAATGGATTAACAGCGATGTTGAAACTGAAACAAGCACGGGTATTGTGCCTTTCAGATACAAACGTAGCAGTTTTGTCCACGCCACTCAATGGTCAATTGGCTTAGAACTCGCTCTTCTTATCAAAGACCCGTGGAAAATTTTTATGACAACAGACCATCCCAATGCGGCACCTTTCATCCATTATCCCAAAATTGTTTCTTGGCTGATGAGTCGAACAGCGAGAGAGAAGCTGATGAAGAAAATTAGCAGGCGAGCACAGCACAAGAGTCTGTTGCCCACTATAGACCGGGAATACTCTTTCTCAGAGTTAGCCATTGCCACTAGGGCAGGACAAGCCAGATCGTTGGGGTTAAAACAGAAGGGGCATCTGGGTGTGGGCGCTGACGCTGACATAGCAATCTATAGGATAGACCCTGAAAACGTTGATCCGTCTAAAAAGTATAGGTTGGTTAGAAGAGCTTTCAAGAAAGCCGCTTACACGATAAAAGGTGGAGAAATTGTTGTCAAAGACGGAGAAATCGTGAAATCAGTTAGTGGTAAGACTTTCTGGGTGAAACCTGAAACTTCGTCTTCTCTGAGGGAAATTGTGCCTAGGCTGAAGGATGTGTTTGAAGACTATTACACGGTGCAGTATGAAAACTACGTGGTTCCAGAACATCACTTGGCTGTTTCTTGTCCAGTCATTGTGAAGGCGGAGGTGTAAAAAATCAGCGTCGTTCTGCGTCCAAAATATTTGTTCAAGGTTCCAGTAGAAGCCGAATGCATCTCTCCCGACATCTTCGCTGGAAAAAACTTAGAAGAGATAGGCAGTTTGAAACTTTGGGAAGGCAACAGACAGCGAAGCCTCAGCGACCTTTTCTACATTGAAGGCGACAGTTCAGCCACACCTGAAAAATTAATCATTCAAGTTTTTGACGATGTTCATAAGGTTAGAAGAATCGGTGCGGGCATGTCTATGGGTGAGATTATCATTTATAGAGACGCTGGCATCCACTTGGGTGAAGAGATGCGTGGCGGAAAAATAACTGTTAGTGGCAATACTGGCTCGTGGACGGGCGCCATGATGAAAAACGGAGTCATCGAAGTTAAGGGAAACGCAGGTGACTACGTGGGCGCTGCCTATCGGGGAAGCGTCAAAGGCATGCGCGGTGGAACAATAATTATACATGGAAACGCTGGAAACGAACTTGGTTGTTTCATGAGAAAAGGCTTGATAAAGGTGCATGGAAGCGTAGGTCAATTCGCAGGCATGCACATGAAAAACGGGACAATATTTGTTGGAGGCAATTCTGAGGGAAGAGCTGGTGCTGAAATGACTGGCGGAAAAATTGTTGTTTATGGTAATATCCCATCCTTGCTTCCTACGTTTAATATTGACGGTGTTAAGTCAAAGGTTAAAATAAATGGAGAAGAAGCAACTGGACCATTTTACCTATTCATCGGTGACATAACTGAAGAAGGCGAGGGCAAGCTCTACGTCTCGCAAGCTTCTAATCCTCACCTGAAATTTTATGAACAGTATCTCTGAGGACAACACATTTGCCAAAGAGCAAACTCAGCGTGAACCGAAAGGCTTGGCGCCTAGCAGAAAAACTGCGTGATTCATCCGAAGAATACAGCGTAATAGTTAAAGAAACAAGTCATGGCGTCACTCTTATCGACGCTGGAATTTTGGCAAGGGGTAGTCTCGAAGCGGGAAAGATTATCACAGAGATTTGCTTGGGCGGATTAGGCGAGGTAAAGATTTCTTCAACCAAATATGACGACTTGACGCTGCCTTCCATTTTTGTTCACACCGACTACCCTGCCATATCTACGCTGGGTTCTCAGTTGGCTGACTGGCAGATAAGAATTGGCGATTATTCGGCTATTGGCTCGGGTCCAGCTCGAGCGCTGGTGAGGAAAAATCGGCAATTATATGAAAAAATCGGATATGCGGACACGGCTGACATGGCTGTGTTAGTATTAGAAACAAGTAAGGAACCCTCTGCCAGCATCATTGAACAACTCTGTCGAGAGTGTAGAGTCAAGCCAAACCAGTTGATGCTTATTTTGATACCAACTACATGTATTGCTGGCTCAACTCAAGTCTCTGGACGAATTGTTGAGACAGGATTGCACAAACTCATGAAACTGGGTTTAGACCCAAAATTGGCTTTGCACGCTTTTGGCTCGGCTCCTATTGCTCCTGCGCATCCCAAGTTTGCTGAGGCTATGGGGCGAACCAACGATGCAATCTTATACATAGGCGAAGCCTCCTACAATATAGGGGGCTACAGAGACGATGAAAAACTCAGAAAAATAGTTGAAAAGGCGCCATCATCAGCCTCTCCAAACTATGGACGCCCATTCCTTCAAATCTTCAAAGAGGCAAACTACGATTTTTACAAGATAGACCCAAATCTATTCGCGCCCGCGGTTGTCACTGTTAACAATGTTGAAACTGGCAGTATGTTTAAGGCTGGAAAAATCAATGTGAATGTGTTCAAGCGGTCAATAGGGTTACCGACTTAAGCTTGAGGTGCCGCGCTCAAATTTTTTGCGATAAGAGAAGAAGTTGTTAACAAAGTTGCTGAAGCCTTGATTGCCAACCAAAGCAGCCATCAAGAAACTCATAACAATTATTTCCGCCCATGCCTTGGGCAACACGAAGGCGAGTATACCAGCGCCCCCGCCACCAATAAAAAAAGGTAATAGACTAACAAAATAAAAGATTGTGAAGATGCACTCCGGTATGTAAGAAATGAGCACTACAGGAAGTGTTAGAATTGATGGACGTTTTCTTCGATTAATTTTGAGACCGTTATAAAGCAAGCCCAAGGTTAATCCAGCTAAAGACTTTCCAATAGGAAGCCCAATCAAACCTACCCATGAACCTTGCCCCATAGGACCAAAGACAATTCCAGGTAAAATTCCCGCCAACAAACCAGTAACGAAACCTATAGCAGGTCCTCCATAAAGCGCAGCTATGAAAACACCTACATGAGAAAAATCAACAGCAACTCCTGGAGCTATGTATCCAAATTGAGACGATATAAAGAACAGAACGTTTCCAAGCACACCCATCATTACCACAAATGAAACAGCTTTTGAATCCATTACCAAACCTCACATATGGTTTTAGAGTCATTAATTTCCTAATTATTTAAGAGTAGCTACCCAAAAATGCGTTCTCAAATTAAACAATAGGCAACATTAACTACCCCACTTTTCAACATTCCACAACCCTTTCAAATGAAACACTTCATATTTGGAGCCTATTTGGATCCAAATAGAGGGGCTAGGTCACAAGTGCGCACACACACAAAAAACATATTTCCACTCAACCAAAAACAAAGCAAACGCAAGAAACTTTAGAAAGCAATGTCCCCTATTCCTCAACTGTACAACAAAATAAAAAATGAGCGTGAAACCTTGAAAATTGGCATTTTAACCAGAAACCAAAATGGATGGTGCTCCACTCAGCTGCGCACCGCAATGGAAAAACGGAACATCAAACCATTTTGCTTCAGCTTCCATCAACTAGTAGCCAGAGTCAAATCGAAGCCTGAGGCATCAGTTAATGAAACCAACATAATCAATGAATTAAACGCGCTCATCATACGCCCAATCGGAAGAGGCTCACTTGAAGAGATAATCTTCCGAATGGACCTCTTACACAGACTTCACCGCTTGGGCATGCCCATAATCAATCCACCTTTGTCAATCGAACGCTCAGTCGACAAGTATCACACGCTTTCCCTTCTAGAAGAACATGGCTTACCTGTTCCTAGAACAGCAGTAACCGAAAGTCATGAAGAGGCTCTCAAAGCCTTCCACGAACTGGGCGGCGACATCGTGATAAAGCCCCTGTTCGGATCAAGAGGAATAGGCTCCACAAGAATTTCTGACCCAGACGTAGCCACTCGACTGTTTAGGGCTATAGCCTTCTATCACGGAGTCCTCTACCTCCAAGAGTTTATCCCACACGGATTCTCAGACGTGCGTGCTTTCGTTATAGGAGACCGCGTCGTAGCTGTTATGCGCAGGGTGGCTCAAAACTGGAAAACAAACGTGAGTTTGGGAGCCAAACCAACTGCGCTTAATCCAAGCAGAGAATTGGAAGATTTAGCCGTGAAGACAGCGCAAGTTATTGGTTGCAAGGTTGCAGGAGTCGACATATTAGAGAGTCAGAATGGACCAGTAGTCATCGAACTTAACAGTCAACCTGGGTGGAGAGGTCTACAATCAGTGGCAAACGTTAACATCGCTGAAGAAATCGTTAGATACATTGTTTCAGAGTTGAAAGCATAGAAAAAAGGGATTGAGCTTTCATGCAAGAAGTAACGGTTTCGCGCATAGATGTAGCCAAACACACAATTGAACGAAAAAAAGACTTGGTAGCCGAGGAAACGCCGCTTCATGTCTTCTTGAACCAAACCCATTACGTGACTATTCTATGTCTTCCAACTCAACTTAAGGAGCTAGCCGTGGGATACCTTCTCTCAGAAGGCGTATTAAAGTCGGTTGACGAGATACAAGAGGTTAGGTTGGGCAAGGCGGGCAAGTGTCAAGTGCGCCTAAAACCCGAAATCAATGTCGAAAAACGAATTTCTATCACTCAACCCTTCACGCGACTTGTGCTTTCAGCCTGTGGCTCACCCGACTATTGGCCTCTATCCAAACTGATTGACAGGCTTGACCTTCCTAAGTTGCCGTTGGGTTTCACTGTCAAAGCTGAAGTTGTTTCTGAAGCTGTCAAGAGGCTCAACACGTTGGCTGAGACTTTTCGCAAAACAGGAGGCGTCCATGTTGCAGCGCTCTTTTCGCGATATGGAGAATTGATAACTTATGCCGAAGATGTTGGGCGTCATAATGCCGTTGACAAGGTTATTGGAACAGCCGCTTTAAAGAAACTGGATTTTTCAACCTGCTTTTTGGCATCTAGTGGACGTTTAACCGGGGACATTGTGTTGAAGGCTGCGAGAGTTGGCATTCCAGTTGTTGCTTCTCTTACGGCAGCGGTCAGTTCAGGTGTGGAAGCAGCCCGACGTACTGGTCAAACATTAATTGGTTTTGTCAGAGGCTCTCGCATGAACGTTTTTACTTATCCAGAAAGGATAATTTACAGAGCAGATTGAGTTGACAAAGGCTGTTGTAATTCTCGCTGGTGGTTTCTCAAAACGATTGGGTCAAGATAAGTGTCTAATTGATTTGGTTGGTAAGCCTCTTGTTCTTCATGTGGTTGACCGTGTTTCATCTGTGGTAAATGAGAAAGTGGTTGTTGTGGGTTCGAATGCCCTAAGAGATAAGCTCTCAAATGTGTTTAAATCGAAAATCAGCGTGGTTGTTGACAAGTATGAGGGGCAGAGTCCTCTTGTTGGAGCTTTGACTGGTTTTGAGAGTGTTGACGCTGAATATTCTTTGCTGTTGCCGTGTGATACACCTTTTGTATCTGTAGAAGTAGTTGCGTTGCTCTTAGACTTGTGTGTGAATAGGGGCGCTGTTATTCCAAGGTGGCCAAATGGGTACATTGAGCCTCTTCAAGCTGTATACTACACAAAATCTGCTATTGAAGCTGCGAAGAAGGCTTTGGATGAGGGAAAGCGAGATTTATTGTCGATGATTAATTATCTGTATGGAGTACGGTATGTTTCCACTTTGGTTCTTCAACAATTAGACCCTAAACTGTTAACTTTCTTTAATGTTAATACCATTGAAGACCTGAAAAGAGCAAAGTCCATGCTTAGAAGGTGAAAAACATTTTTTGTTTGTGTGTGCGCACGCTAGACCTAGCCCCTCTATTTGGATCCTATTAGGCTTCAAATATGAAATCTATCAATTGAAAGGCAGAGACGGATAGGGTCGTTTAGGTTTTTTTGTAGTGAGTGGTATGTTTTGATATGTTTTTAGGAATATTTATATGGAGCGAAGCAGATAATATGAGTGTATATGTCTAAAACTAGACATATCGTATAGCTGTCTAACAGAAGTACAGGTCGCTCCTGCCATGCCCATTCAATGTCCATACCTCTCTGTAAAAGGCGAAAAGAAAATCTGCAAGAGAATGGAAGAGGAGGGCATGAAAGGAGAGGTCTCAGACTTCGATGTTCAACACTACTGCCAAGGCAATCCAAACAACTGCTATTACTTCCGCACCTCAAAAAACATAAACTGAGCTAGATTTTTACAACAGCTTAATACAGTCTTTGAGTTGATGCGCGTTTTCTATTTTGGCAGTCAAGTCTAATTGTAAGTAGGCAGCTTGAGTGTTGAAGTAGGGTTCGCCCTTCCTTGAAAACAGCGTCAATATTTTACCATGGTGATTGATTTTGTATCCCGATTCGCTCGGTTCGTGTCCTCGAATCAGCACTTTAACATTGAGCATTCTGAGAAATTTGATGGTCACATCTTCGCCGAAGAGTTTTCCTGCTCCTCTAGGCGACGGATAAGTTCCACTTATGTCTTCTTCGGGGTCGCTCCAGAGAATCTCTTCCAAGTGAGGCTCATGTGGATGTTTCTCGTGAGCGTAGGCTAAATCTTCAATGGATTTGGCTTGACTTGGAACGCCGCCGTGCAACATTATATATTGCTCGTTAACTAGCACCGCATTATACAATTGTTCAAAGAGTTGGCGCAGTTTTTCATAAGCCTTGGACCATTCTTCTCCAAACTTTCTATGCAAGTGTGCGGGCAAGTCGTGAGGCGAGGCAAGAATGTCTTCTGGACCCTCGTGATTTCCACGCATTAAAACAACGTGTTTGGGGTAGGTTTCCTTCAATTTTAAGACAACATAGTAAACCTCTGGTGAATAGATGCCCCTATCTCCATAATCTCCCAAGAAGATTAGAAGAGGTCGTTTCTCTCCATGCATTTTTTCTATGAACCTTGAGTCCTGCAGAATTTGCGCCAGAGTTTCGAGGTCTCCATGGATGTCGCCCATAACAGTTGCCTCGCCTGTAGTCTGAGCCTCAATAAGTCTGCCAGTTATGTGAAGGCTTCCAACATATCCATTCTCTTTGGTTAACAACTCAACAATGTTGTCAGTTAACTGCATAAATTCTGGAAGATGCGCCTTCAACGCTTCGTCAACCAGTTGCCTCAAATCTTCAATTTGACTTGGCATAGACTCACTTCACAATGGCATACTTGTTACGTTATTTTCTGCGAGGCTATATATTGTATTGTCCGACAAAAAATTTCTTTTGTCAGACAAACCCTGCTGAACTTGGGCGCCTCAAAGCATTTTTATAATCGCTTGAACGTAGTTAATGCTTCATCGCTAAGGCTGAAAAACTGACGTGACTAATCTATGTCTCAAAGGCAAGGCATTCTCTCTGAGAACCCAATTGAATGGCTTTTGGAAAAGACTTTAGCCAAATTTGAAAAAGAGGAAAGAACATGAGCGCCCCAAAACTTAGCTTCGAAGAAAGCCTTCTAGAAAATGTACTCTTAAAAGAAATCTGCGCAGGCTGCGGCGCCTGCATCTTAGTCTGCCCTTTCACTTGCTTAGAATATGCTGAAGAAAAGCCGCGTTTGGTGAAAAAATGTGAAATTTGTGGAATTTGTCCTAAAGTCTGCCCAAGATACGAGTTTTCGCAACAATCTTTAGAAAAACTTGTATTCGAAAGGGAGCGCAAGCCAAATGAAGAATTTGGAATCTACCGACGCTTAGTCGTCGCACAGGCGAGTGACAACAATATTCTTCGGAGTTGTCAAGACGGTGGAGTAGTCTCTGCTCTGCTCACGTTTGCGTTAAAGAATGGAATGATCGACGCAGCCGTGGTTTCGGCGACAAGCAGAGAAAAGCCACTTTTTCCAATTCCAAAGTTGGCGTCAACTCCTCAAGAGGTTTTAGAATGCGCAGGAACCAGGTACACTTATTCACCCAATCTTCTAGCCCTGCAGGAAGCGGTGAAGACAAAGAAAAAGAGTCTAGCCTTTGTGGGCACTCCCTGCCATATACAAGCTGTTCGCAAGGTAGAGGCTGTCCCTCTTAAGAAATACTCAAGTATGCTAAGGTTCACCATTGGACTGATGTGCACAGAAAGCTTCACCTATGAAGGTTTGATACAAAAGCACATTCAAGGAAAGCTCGGCGTCAACCTAGAGGAGATTAAAAAAATCAATATTAAAGGAAAGGTTCTGGTCACAACGAAGTCGGGAGAGGTCAAAGCATTTCCTCTATCTGAAGCTAAGCAGTACACTCGTAAGGGCTGTGTTCCATGCACCGACTTCTCAGCCGAACTCGCAGACATATCCACCGGAGGCTTAGGGCTGAGCGACTGGACATTTACAGTGATACGCACCTCTAAAGGTGAAGAAATCTTTGACAGAGCCGAAAAAGCAGGAGCCCTGCGAACAAGACCTGTGGAAGAAGAAAAGGCAGCGTTGGATTTGTTGGTTAAACTGTCAAAGAGAAAAAGGAAAATGGTCTAAACTGGTGTTGCTTTGACACTGTCGAATCGAACTGTTGGTGCTGTCAAATAGTATCCAAACCACGGTGTTACTTGTTTCACGTCGTTGGCTACACCACCTAGATTTTTGAGACAGCGTGGAAGATTGTCATATATGCGCATTGGAAGTATGGGCTTCTTTATCTCTCCGTTTTGAACAAAAAAGGCTCCACTTCTGGTGGTTGTGGAAAAGTCTCCGCGTTCAGGGTGCAAAGCATACGTGTACCAGATTCTTCCCACAAGTATCCCACGCTTAGTGTCTTCAATCAACTCATTCTTGCTCTGCGTTCCTCTATCAACCACAAAGTTGTGGGGTTCGGGAAACGGAATACTACTGTAAGACCTCCCTGGAAGATTGCCTGTACGCCTTGCGTTTCCAGTTGAAGCCACATTGTCTTTGCTGGCGTAAAATGTGTCGTAGAGCAGGTTTTTGAACACACCCTTTTCAATTAAGGGAAGGCGCCTAGTTGGAACGCCCTCATCGTCAAACGAGGTGGCGCCCAAGCAGCCAGCCATGGTAGGGTCATCATAGACTGAAAGACTCTTGTCGCTGACAACCTTGCCCAGTTTCCCCTGAAAACAAGACACCTTGTCTTGATACATCTTTGATATTACTGCGCCAGCGAACACGTAAGATGTGACCTCTGCCAACGGGAAAGGCTCAAGAATCAGGCTGTAGTCACCAGCCTCTAATTTTTGGGCACCCAAAGAACGCACAGCCATGTCAGCAGATTCCTTTCCAACCCTTTCAGGATTGAACTCTTTGAGAGAGCAGGAACCTTGAAATCCTACTCCACTGGAACGGGAACCTTCTTTTTCCGCCTCTGTTGTTATCGAACCCAAAATTGAGGTTGAAATTTGAGAAACATCTACTCCATGCGTATTCATGATTTGAACGTTATCGGTAAAGACGTTTAGGCTACCGGAGACATCAACAATCTTGCGGCTGAAGCCCTTTGCCTGGTCAAGCATCCGTATGGCTAAATTGACCGTTTCATTCATCTCCATCTCAGCGATCTTCCTATCGAAGATATCGGGCACAGGTTTTACTTTCTTGGGTTTGGGGAGACTCTTCCAGTGTTTGGCTGGTCCTCGAATTTTAGCTATCGCAAGAGCATCTTTTGTTGTTGTCTCCAAACTTTTACGTGTCAAGTCGTTGGTTACTGCCGTGCCTATGGCCTTGTCTCTGATAACACGTATGCTAACACCTCGATCGTGTATTCCCTTGCTTTCCAGAACTTGACCGCTTGTCATTCGAACCGTTATCAGTCGCTTGTCGAGGAAGTAGACTTCAGCCTCGTCTGCTCCAAATTTTTGGGCATGTCCAAGAATCTTGCCGAATTCTGTTGTGGGCATGGTTATTTCCCCCTTGTTCCCATGACTTGAGCTCTGCCCCTAATGTGCGGTCCGCCGTTTCCCACATACATTGTCTGCATAGGGTCGCCTTTTCCACAGTTGGGTATAGGTCGCAGTATGAAGTCTTTTCCAACAGCGTCTATTGACTTAAAGAAAACTGGGGCAGTGCCAGCGATAGTTACATCTCTTAGAAGCTTAGTTAACTCGCCTTTTTCAATCATGTACGCCCACATGCAACTGATCTGCCAATTATAACGCCTGTTGTCTATGGATGGAACCTTCTCTCCCACGGCATAGATTCCGCGTTTTACGTCTTCAATCATTTCTTCAAAGGTCCAGTCGCCCGGCTTGATGAAAGTGTTGCTCATTCTAATCAATGGAACAAATTGGCTGCTGGTTGCACGCATGCCACCGTTTGGCTCAACTCCGAAAACAGCTGCTGTTTCACGGCTGTGCATATGACCGACGAGTATTCCGTCTCTTATCAACACTTTTTCTGTGGCAGGAACACCCTCGTCGTCATATTTGTAGTAGCCTAAGGCTCCTTCAATTTGGGGGTCGTCTGAAGCATTTAACAGGTCTGAGCCCACTCTCTGACCTATCATTCCCTTCCACCATGCCACACCTGCCCAAGCGGCTTCTTTCCCTAAGACTCTGTCGGCTTCGCTTGGGTGCCCAATAATTTCATGGCTTAGAAGCGAAATGAAGTCTTGATCCATTATTACGGTCATTTCTTCGGTTGGTGCGGTTGGAGCCCTTACTAGCTCAGTTGTTTTTTTGGCGAGTTCTTCAGACAGCTTTATGGAGTCTTTTTTCTCTATGGTCTCGAATCCGCCTGTGCCGCCTTCTAGGTGGTTCTGGTCTTCGGTTATTCCAGCCTCGTGTGCCACGGCTCTTAACGACAAATAACATTTCATCATGTCATGGGTGATTAAGGCGCCTTCGGTGCTGAAGAAGAGTTTCTTTTTGGTGTCTCCGCTTATGGAGACAGCCGCCCGGTGGATTTTTTTGCTGACTTTACGCATGGTTGAGTCGCAGTCTTTGGCCAGTTGCACTCGCTCTTCTAAGGGAAAATCATCCATTTTTTTCTTCACTTTGATTACGTCTCTGTCTTGAACCACCTTTACTGGAGCGAGTTTGCTGGGCTCTTTCACGCGTTGAGAAGAGGACAATGCCATTTTGTAGGCTCGTTTAACTGCGTCAAGCAGGCTTTTTCTGTCTAAGCTTGTGGTGGCGTAGAAGCCCCAAGCTCCCTTAGTTAACACTCTGATTCCAGCTCCAACTGTTGAGTCAGATGTGATGTGTTCTACGTTGCCGTTTTCTAGAAGAAAGCCTTCTCCTCTTGAATGTTCGATTCGTATGTCGGCGTATTTTGCGCCCAGTTTTAGCGCGTTTTCCATAACTACCTTAGCTAAATCTTCCATTTTTCAGGCACCACAAACGAATTTTGTTTTTGATTCTCATTCTACGCTTATTTGGTTTGCGAGAAAACAACTTGGATGTTCTTTCCTGAGAGTTGAAAAACGGTTTTCTCCAGTTCTTTTTTCTCATTTTCGATTTTTTCCAGCAGCTTTTTGTGCTCACTTTCTAAAGCTTTGACTCTTGAGCTTGCGAGTTCGTTCTCTTTCTGCAGTTGCCTCAGTTCTTCTTGAAGCATGACTAATTCGTTTTGGAAGGCTGCAGCAACACCAGAGGTTAGCAGTTGCTTTTTCTGTGAACGTGCTTCTATGCAGCTTTTGTGCAGTGTGTTTAATGAGGCTCTGTTGAGCACACTGTCGATTTGTTCTTGAGCTTTTCTGAGGCGGGTGCTCTTCAGCTTGAGTTTGCCTTGGGTTATGGCTTCGTCTACTTTTCTCAATATGTTCTTTAGCATTGGATGTTCCTCTTCTTCTGTTGCGAGGGCTTCAAATGGGTCGTTGAGGTAATCAGCCAGTTTTTTTGCTTCATCCACTGGGATGGCGATGTTTCCGCTTCGGGCTAGGCTTTGAAGTTTGAAGAAGGGTTTCTGAAGGTAGCGCAAACTGTGCTTAACGTTTTCCTTAAGTTCTCTGATTCTATCTTCCGCTTTCATAAACTCGGTCAATTCGGCTCTGCTTTGAATATTTGCGATTTTTTGTTGAGTTTTCATCAGTTCCTGTTGTTGAGATTTTTCTCTCTGTTCCATTTGTTGTCGTTGCTTTTGGGTTTCATCTGCTTGGTCGATTGTCTGCAGCAGTTTGTCTATTGTTGATGATGTGTCTTCAACCATCTTTGCTTTTGCGTATTTGGTGGTCAAGAAGTTGCGGAGTTCACGGTGTATATCAGATAATCTTTTTAATGTGACATCGAGTCTGCGGCGGTCGAAGATGAAGTAAGGCGTTATGTATGGGTATGCCTCTGCTCTCTGCTGTAAGGCTGCTGTTAGCTTTTTTTCTAGGTCATTGCACAAGGTTTGAAGACTTTCGTAGTTGACTTTTTCTGGAATCTTGACCGCCTTGAGTGTTTCTGAGAGGCTGCGTGCGAATTTGTTTGCGTTTCTAGCGAAGCGGTAAGTCTTTGGGTTGCTCTTCTGCATTTCTCTGTCGCTTTTTTCGAAGATTTTTTCGCTGCTCTCTATGGTGTCGTTGAGTCTTTCTTGGATTTCTTTGAGAAGATTTGTTCCCTTGTTTTTCAGTGGTTCAATAATAGGTGTGGTTTCTTTGTTTATCCATTGTTTTAAGTCGGTGAGCATTATCTGTCTGGGTTGAGACATGCCTCTGCACTCATTTTGAGTAAATACTAACGGTTATTTAATCTTGTTTTTGTTTGTGAACAATTTTTGTTTGCGTGTGCGCATGGCTAGCCTAGCCCCTCTATTTGGATCCAAATATGTGTTGAATGTTGAAGGGGTAATCTCTTGTGATAATGATATATATTTACTGTGCAACATTTTTGTGATGAAAGCACTTGTGAGGTCTATGTCTTTGAGTAGTGTTCATGTGATTGGTGTTAAGGGTTTGCCCATTGTTAAGAAGGGAGACGACTTAGCTGGGCTCATCTGCAAGGCGGCGGATAAGCAGCGAACTCCCATAGAAGACGGCGACGTTATTGTAGTTACACATGTGATTGCGTCGAGGGCTGAAGGCAACACAGTCAACTTAGACAGCATTGTTCCCTCAGACTTTGCAAAGACGGTGGCTAAACGGGTTGACAAAGACCCAGAGTTGGTTGAAGTGATTCTTCGAGAGTCTAAGAGCATTGTTCGCATGGGCGACGGGCACCTTATCACTGAAACAAAGCATGGTTTTGTTTGCGCCAACTCTGGAGTTGATCAATCTAATGTTCCAGGTGAAAGAATCGTTGCGCTCTTGCCTAAGAATCCTGACCGCACTGCACGAACTATACGCATGAGGATAAGGAAGTTAACTGGCAAAGATGTGGCTGTTATCATTTCTGATACGCATGGGCGCCCGCTCCGCGAAGGCGAGATAAACATTGCAGTAGGAGTGGCTGGAATCAACCCAATTCGTGACCGAAGAGGCGAAACAGACCTTTTTGGATACGTGCTCAAAGTGAAGCAAACAGCTGTAGCTGACGAACTGGCTTCAGCAGCCGAATTGGTCATCGGACAAGCAAAAGAAGGAATACCTGCCGCAATTATACGCGGTTATCTATATCACAAGTCTGAGAAGACAAGCGCAAAGATGCTCATAAGAAAAAGAAAAAAAGACCTATTCATATGAATACCCGTTGCCTTATCATAATATCCGATTCGGATTATTGTTCAGCTGTGGCTGAACTTTAGATTCATAATTTATTTATGTTGATTTCTTGATGGGATTTCTAGGTGCAATTCGCATTTACTCAAGGGGTTGTCATTGCTAGAAAAGGGTTTCGATAAACTTCTGCTTGAAGCGTTAGAAAGCGCTTTTGCAAAGGAGAGCTTATAGAAATGAACGGTGACTGGCTCTCGACACTTTTATGGAGCGTTTTAACCATTGTTGTAGGGCTTTTTGCAGTGGGCTTTGGTTATTTGTATTATAAAGATAGAGATAAACGCAAACTAATGTTCGCGCTGGCTTTCGCCTTCGCCTCCCTCTCTTATATACAAAATATACAACCCGAATGGGCAAGCATACAAATTATAGAAAAATCGCATACGTGGGCTGATTTACCCATAATATCGGCGCTTTTTATTGCGGGTCTCTCCAGTTTTTTGAGACTAAAAGATTTCAACAAATTATTCAAGGCATTTCTTTTCATACTAGCAGCATCTATGTTTATGGTAATTGTTCCGCTTCCTGAGACCTCAGCACATACATTTATATCCTATGGTATGGCGACAATGTTACTTGCCTTGTTAATTTATCTAGTCTTAACAAGAAGACAAATTCCAGATTTTATGTTCTTGTTTTCTGCGATTTTCTTTATGTTAGCTGGCATTGGAATGGCAGAAGATTTTGCATTAGAATTTAATGTTCTTTCGTCTTTTTTGAGCTATGTTTTCATATCCTTTGTGTTCATAACCGCAAAGGAGAGTGCAGAAGGCGGCATTTCTTCCTTTTTTGCTCTTAAAACAGAATTAGAGAAGACTCAAGAAAAGCTGAGAATCTCGCAGGAACAACTGTTGAAAGCAGAGAGATTTGCTGCCATTGGAGATTTAGCCACAATGGTTGGTCGTGACTTGCGCAACCCATTATCAGGCATCGCCGACGCCACATACCATTTGAAAACGAGGTTAGGTCCAGAAATGGATGAGAAAATAAGAGAAATGTTGGAGACCATTGAAAACGACATAGAGTACTCGAACAAAATCGTAAACGACCTCATCGAATACTCAAGCGAGATACAGTTAGAACTGACAGAAACCACACCAAAATCAATCACAGAGGAGACACTGACCCTAATCAAAGTTCCCCAGAACATTCGAGTAAGAGACTTAACCAATGGCAAACCAAAAATAAAGATTGATGTAGAGAAAATGAAAAGAGTCTTCGTCAACATTATCCAAAACGCTATTGACGCCATGCCTGAAGGCGGTGAACTCACAATTACCAGCAACGGATCAAGGGGCAATTTGGAAATAGCCTTCGCCGACACTGGAGTGGGCATGTCAAAGGAAATTATGGAAAAACTTTGGACACCATTATTTACAACCAAAGCGAAAGGGATGGGATTAGGTTTGTCCAGCTGCAAACGCATCGTAGAAGCCCATGGAGGCAACATTTCTGTGGAAAGCGCAGTTGACGAAGGAACCATATTTACGGTAACTATTCCTATCAAATTAAGAATTGAGGAAAGTGAAAAGGTATCGGTGAAACCGTCAGAATCCTTGTTGTCGACGACGAAAGCATAAGGAAAGTCCTTGCAACCACACTAGAAGAAAACGGATACGTTGTTGACACGATTCACTGATTCTTGATACCTTCTTTAACTCTCTGCGCTACATGCTTGCCTAAGTCCACTGCCTTTTGCATGTCTTCTTTTTTCGGCGGTCCACGCACTTCCAAGGTTTCTATGATTTCGAAGCCCGATTGCTGCAAGCAGTCAGTAATCATTTTCACTGCGCCTCTTCCCCAACCGTAAGAACCGAATACTGCCGCCAGTTTGGCTCGCGGCTTTAGGGCTCGAATGATTTCTGTCGCCATAATGGCGAGCGGATGAGCACCGTTGAGTACTGTTGGCGCTCCAATGACAATTGCACTTGCGTCAACCAAATCTCTCATAATATGTGATATATCAGCAACAACCAAATTGTACGGAACGGTTTCAACGCCCTCAGCGGAAATTGACTCCACAATGGCTTTCTCCAAAGTTTCCGTGGCTCCCCACATAGTGACATAAATCACAACAGCTTTCGACAGCAGAGGACCTCGAGCCCACTTTTCATAAGCATCCAAAATTCTTTTCGGGTTTCTGTAAATCGGACCGTGGCTCGGCGCAATCATCTTCAAATCCAAATTTTTAACCTTGTCAAGTGCCCTTTGAATGGCAACTGGAAAAGGCATCATGATTTCAGCATAATACCTCTTAGCTTCAGGCAAAACTATGTCGCCAACCTCATCATCGTAAAGTCTACTCTTAGCCAAGTGAGCACCAAAAAAATCGCATGGAAAGAGAACCTTGTCCTCTACACAGTAGGTAAACATGGTCTCAGGCCAGTGAAGCCAAGGCGCATCAATAAACCTCAGCGTCTTGCCGCCCAAATCAAGAGTGTCACCGTCTTTAACCATTATAGTTCTCTCAGACGGCACATCGTAGAAGACCTGCGCCATGTCCACACCAATTTTTGTTACAACCAGTTTGGCGTTTTTGGCAACAGCCATAACTCTTGGTATAGCACCAGCATGGTCGGGTTCAGCGTGATTCATAACTAAATAGTCAATTTTCTCTGGGTCCACGACTTTTCCAATTTTTTGGAGCATCTCGTCTGCAAAGTTGCCTTGGACAGTGTCAATGAGGGTTATCTTTTCCTTTCCAACAATCAAGTAGGCATTGTATGATGTGCCCAAGGGTAATGGAATTAACGCGTCAAATATTCGTCGGTTCCAGTCTTCAACGCCCACCCAATAGACGCTAGGCATCAACTCGTTAACGGTTTTAATGGTGCTCATGTTTCATTTCGCCTCTTAGAAACCTATGATTTTCCTAAGCCTTTTAAATACCCTTCAGTTTCAGCCAGCAGTTTTTCTATGTCAGCTTTCGTGTGCGCCGTGCTCAGCGACGCAGACTTTGCTGGTAAGAAGAACACTCCGTTCTCAATCAAATACGTGTGGTATTTGACCAATTTTTCCTGGTCAGCCCGTGCTGCAGTGTTCATGTCTCTAACCTTCTCTTCAGTAAAGTGCGTGAACCAAAGCGAACCCACACCTGTAACATGCACCGCTTGTTTTCCACGGTCAAAAATTTCACCCAGCTGTCGCTGCAGACGCTCACCTCGCCTATTCAACTGATCAAGCAACTTTCCATCTTCCAGCATCTTCAGAGTTGTCAAGCCTGCAATCATTGATATAGGATTAGCACAGAAAGTTCCACCGTGAAAAGAAAACTCTGGGCGTTCGTAACGAAGCGCATCCATGCGTTCCATAATTTCTCGTGGTCCTGCTACAGCGCCTATTGGAAAGCCTCCGCCCAAAATCTTGCCCAAAACGGTAATGTCAGCCTTCACACCGAATAATTGCTGAGCTCCGCCGGGCGCCAGCCTGAAACCCGTGATGACCTCGTCGAATATTAGGAGCGTCCCGTTTTCGGAGCAAAGTTTTTTCAACTCTTTCAAAAAGTCTTTTCCAGCAGGGATGCAGCCAGCCGCTCCGAGCACTGGCTCTATGATAACTCCAGCCAACCTTTCTCTTTTTATGGTTTTTCTCACTTCTTCAATGTTTAATGGGAGCACAACCGTGTCTTTTAGTGTTGTCTGCGCCAGTCCGCCTGATTCGGGAACATCAAACGGAGGCTTAACCGCTTTGTGAAGTGCATCGTAGCCGCCGTGCCATCCGCCCTCAAACTTAGCAATTTTTTCTCTACCCGTGTATGTTCTTGCCAATCTTACGGCGTACATGTTTGCCTCTGTTCCCGAGTTGGTGAAGCGAATCATCTCTACGCTGGGAACCATTTTCACAACTTGCTCAGCTAGGGCTATTTCCAACTCGTGGCACGTGCCGTAGTGTGTTCCCATGTGGAGTTGTCGCTTAACTTCTCTCATCACATTAGGCGGGCTGTGACCGAAAATCAATGCGTGATGCCCCATCCAGAAGTCGATGTATTCATTTCCATCGACATCAACGAGTTTGCTTCCTCTAGCCCAAGCCGTGTAGAAGGGGTAGGGTTCAATGAAACGCAGAATATATGAAACACCTGATGGAAGGACACGTTTGGCTCTTTTATACAGCTTCTTAGACTTCTTTGTTTTGGACAAGTATGATTTGGTCAAAGACTAAACTCTCCTCTCTATTATTTGAATAGCATTAATGTTTAAGTATGATGCAAAATGCGCCAATTCAATATTAACTAGAATAGTAATTTTTTCACTCTACATCCTAGCAAAAGCAGGTCACAAAAGGCACTGAAGGCTTACTCAATTTACTCTGATGGAACCGCGCGTTTCATCTCACTAATTCGGCTTTTGCAGCTCTTTGAAGGCGCCATTTGCCCACTATGTCTTTTTTATAGTAATGCAGCAAGCCGCATCGCTCGCACCTCATGACTTTCATACTCCTTTTGACATCCATTTCATACAGTTCTAAGGCGTAGCCGCAGTTTTGGCATTTTCCAGCGTGCATTTTAGGACGAGGACCAAGCAATGTACCCTCCAGGGACCTTCCCATTTCTGTCATGTCTTCTTTCTCCTCAGCGAACATTTTTAGCGTATAAATAAGGACCTAGAGTTTTAAAACGTTCATAATATCTAGACGTATCCCAGCAAATTATGCAGTGCACGGTTTTTTCTAGTAAATATCATCATATCTTCATTTTTCGTCCCGCACAATGCAAAAGATTGCAATATTTGTGTAAATGATAGAATCGTTGCTTGCGTGTGCAACTTCTAAACCTTCTTAAATTGAATGAGCAATAATTAAAAATGGATTTCAACCGAGCTTGTGCTGAACAAAATGACTTCTGAAAAAGACGTTATAGCCTCTCTTCTAAGACTAACAAAGACAGGACCAATACAAAAGGAACTCATTAGAAAGGACGCCCGCGTTTCTGCCCAAGTCTTGGATGAGGCGCTTAAAAAACTCTTCGAAGCTGGATTCATTCAGCAACAGCGCAGTTTGATTAATGTTTCGCCTAGCCAACGCGTAAGTATAGCCATTCAAGCCATCAAACTCGGAGCAGACTTCGAGCGAATCTGCAAGCTTCTAGAGTGGACCGAATTCGAGAGCATTGCCGCCCAGGCTTTTCAAGCCAACGGATTCAGAGTATTAAAAAATTTTCGTTTCAAACACGCTGGAAAACGCTGGGAAATTGATCTT
>Ga0315306_10000338_pt1 | contig 22352 bp, 18 predicted proteins | sample TDP1_MG_FD_203803 | JGI IMG/M metagenome (GOLD analysis project Ga0315306, IMG submission 203803) | Freshwater sediment microbial communities from Lake Towuti, South Sulawesi, Indonesia - TDP1 | ecosystem: Environmental > Aquatic > Freshwater > Lake > Sediment | place: Indonesia: South Sulawesi... | reverse complement strand
AGCGGACGAAAGGGGGGTTCTCTATGCGGTTGACAATCTCCTCGACCACCTGAAGGAAGAAGGCAGAGCCTACATCGTCGAAGTGGACGAAGGAACATATTCCTCGGCCTTTCAGATAAGGGCATTCGGAAACTCAAGAGGACTTGAGTTGCCGGACATAATATTCTCGCCCTCAGAAACTCTCAACGCACTAAAACGTGCAGTCGATGCAGCTGCTCGACAAAGGCTTAACACGCTCTCGGTCACCGTCTCTTGGCCAGCTGACCTAACGCGGCTAGTCCTTTACGAAAGGTTTCCAAGACTCTACGATCCGTCAAGGACTGAAGAGGTCGGAACGAACGTCAAGATACTCAAAGAGATGATTCTGCACGCGCGTGATCGGGGCTTAGACACGTACGTAACCGCAACCGAGTTCACTTATCCGAGAAGACTTGTGCAGGCTTATCCCGAGATTCTGGGCGAGCTCCCATCCTCAAGGGAAACGGGATCAACCAAGAAACTCTTGTGCCCTTCGAATCCTTTGACTTGGCAGTTCCTCGAAGCCAAGCTCGGGGAACTCGTTAGCAAGGTGCCGGAGGTGGCTGGGTTCGACCTTTGGGTGTCGGCGGCTCACACCGACATCCTCGCTTGTCAGTGCAGCAAGTGCAGAGACTATGCGCCCCACAGAAGAATTCTTGATCTCTTAAATAAGATTCTCGAGATTTCGGGTTCAGACAGTCTAGAAAGACGACTGTTCTTCAGAGTACCCCCCTCAGGCTACGCACACATGTTAACTGACGAGTCTCTCAATCTCCTGGCTAACGAAATGCCGAAGGAAGTTGTCATAAGGCACATGGAAGCACCCGTGGACTTCTTGTTAGGCAGGTTTGCAGACCCACTCATAGGCAAATTCTGGAGAAACATCGAGGTCGTGGACTTTGACGCTTTCGGCGAGTATAGAGGCGGATCATTGGGGCTGCCGAGCTGCGTACCCGAGCATTTGCATACATTGATGAGAAGTGCACTGGAGAAGCATATTAGGGGAGTTGGGACAAGCGAGGCACAAGGACTGAACGATGTCAACAGGTACGCATTCGCTAGACTTGCTTGGGACCCAGATTATCCTGTTGAGGTCATATGGCGCGAGTGGGCGACAGAAAGGTTCGGCAATGCCGCGGCAACAGAAATGATTGAACTGGCCAAGCTGGCAGACGAAGTAATCCTGAAAGCTTTCTACACCAATGGCGTGAACACTAGTACGGGCTTCTCCATTTTCCCTCAAAGCCTTGAGCAATGGCAACACATAATGGATTTGGGCAAAGGTTCTTTCAAGGACGGCTTGACTCCGGTCGAACTAGCATTTGAGAACCTAGATACGATCATTGCTGAGAAAGAAGATGCAGTGAGAACCTGCGAACAAATGCTGAGCATACTTGAAGAAGCAAGGCCCAAGCTGCAGGGGGCGGAGTATGCGCCGCTCAAGAAGACGCTCGAACTGGAGCTGGCGGTTGTTAGTGCTTGGCGATGGCTATCGGAAGCCTACTTCAGATGTCGAGCCTTCGAGGCGGCTGGGAACGAAGCGGACCGCGAACAAATGCGGGGCAGAATCCTGTCGGCGGTCGAGATGTGCAGAACACAGATCGAACAGCTCAGGAGACTTGTGTCCCCTACGAAGGAACTTGCGGAGAACAATCCTGCCAGCAATGTCTTAGTAGTCTGCAAACAGATTATTGAGCGGACTGAATACGAAGCAGCTCATCCTTTTGCCTAGCCAAGAGGAAAAGGGAGCCAACAGGACACGTCTAGGGTTGATGTTGATTGAAAGGGGTGTTACTAGAAAGGGTAAGAGACTCTGGAAAGATGTTGAGGAGATTGGCATCATCACCAGTGGCACCTTGTCGCCCGTGTTGAAGATAGGCGTAGCTATGGGATACATTCCCCCAAGGCACGCTTCACTTGGCACAAGGGTCAGCGTGGAAGTCAGAGAGAGATAGGCCCAGGCGAAATCGTCGGCTTCCCCTTCTGGCGGGAACAAGGACAGAGAACATCTAATGCCGATCGTTCTGAGTAATACTTTGCTTGCCTTGTGACTCCAAGGTTTGAAGGTGCTTCTTGTACATTCTCCAGCTTAGGCACATGGTTTTCGGATGTGACGCCTTAACCTCATCAATAAGACCTATTGCGGTGTTGTGGGGTGCGTCTAGGACGTTCTGGGGAGCCATATACGCTTCTTTCGAGATCAGTTTAAGGATCTCTATCATCTTGTCCAAGCTCTCAATTGGCTCTGTTTCAGTGGGCTCAATCATCAGCGCCTCATCTACTATGGGAGGGAAATAGATCGTTGGCGCGTGAATACCATAATCCAGCATTCTTTTGGCAACGTGCTTCGCATACACCTCTGTTTCATGTTGCAGGCGCGAACAGCTGAGGACAAACTCGTGCTTCCTAGACTTGCATCCACGGTAAGGAAGACTGAATCCCTGTATCTTTGGCAGTTCGCAAGCCAAGTAATTGGCGTTCAAGACAGCCATTTCAGATGCTTTCCCCAGTCCCTCAGCGCCCATGGTCAGGATGTAAGCAAACGCGCGAAGAAGCACAGCGAAGCTTCCGTAGAACGACTCAACCTTCCCGACGCTGCGAGGAACATCGTAGTTCAGCCAGTAGCGTTCCCCATCGAACTCGACGAGCGGCACAGGCAGAAAGTCTTTCAAGTGCTCCTTAACGCCTATTGGCCCTGCGCCTGGACCTCCTCCGCCGTGAGGAGTTGAGAACGTCTTGTGCAAGTTGATGTGGACCAAGTCGAAGCCCATGTCTCCAGGCCTCGCCTTTCCAAGTATGGCATTAATATTGGCTCCGTCATAGTATACTAGGCCATCATGTTCGTGGACAATGCTTGTCATCTCAAGTATTCTTTCTTCGAACAGGCCCAAGGTGTTGGGGTTCGTCAACATGAGGCCTGCTGTTCTGGATGAAACAGCTGATTTGAAGGCCTCGATGTCAACACAACCGTCTTCGCCAGTAGGCACGACCACTACCTTGAACCCAGCCATTGATGCACTAGCTGGGTTGGTCCCATGGGCGGAGTCAGGGACTATTATCTCATCTCTGTGCGACGCGCCCCTCTCCCTATGGAACTCTCTGATGATCAAAGCGCCCGTGAATTCGGCGTGTGCACCTGCTGCAGGCTGAAGCGAGACCTTGTTTGTCCCTGTTATCTCGGCTAACCAAGACGCGAGCTTGTACATGATCTCTAATGTGCCTTGCATAGTCTCCTCAGGCTGGCACGGATGCATCCACCTCACCTTGTTAGAGGACGCCAAGGCCTCGTTAGCTTCGGGGTTGTACTTCATTGTGCAGCTGCCCAGTGGATAGAAGCCTGATTCAACGCCGTAGTTCAGCTGGGACAACCTAGTGAAGTGCCTAGCGACCTCTACCTCCGAAACCTCCGGCAAGTCAGCCTTCTTTCTTATCAAGTGCCCAGGTATCGAACGCATCGCGTCTCCCAAAGCAGTCTTCAAGGGCTCGTCCAACACTGGAAGACTGCAGCCATGTCTGCCTTTGCTTCCGAGCTCGAAGAGCGTTGGTTCTGACCATCTTGCCTGTTGGAAACCCATGTTTTAACCCTCTAGAATCTCCTCCAGCCTTGTTCCTAGCCTATCTATGTCTTCCCGAGTAGTCAGTTCTGTAATGCAATATAGGCTTGTCTGGCTTAGTTCAGGGAACTCGCTGCTTAAGGATCTGCCACCTAGAATCCCAGACTGAAGCAACCTTTGGTTCACTTCGCGTACGGACTTTGATGCCCGGTCGAAGTTGACAGTGAATTCCTTGAAGTGATAGCCTCTGAACATGGGAGTCTGAACAGACTTGATTCGCGAAAGCCTGGCGATCGCGTAGTATGCTTTGGCAAGAATGGCCTCACCTAGCTCTCTCAGTCCTTTCCGGCCAAGCAAGGTCATGTAGACTGCAGCTCTCAAGGCACATAGAGCTTGGTTTGTGCAAATGTTTGAAGTTGCTTTCTGACGGCGGATGTGCTGTTCGCGCGTCTGAAGAGCCATGCAGAAGGCTCTTTCCTTGCCGTTTGCTGCTGTGGTCATTCCGACTATTCTTCCCGGCATCTGCCTCACAAGGCTAGGGTCGTCTCTACAGGCGAAGATGCCGAGTAAGGGTCCACCGTTGTTCATGTAGTTCCCCAACGGTTGCCCTTCGCCTATGGCAATGTCTGCTCCATCCTCTCCTGGAGGTCTGAAGATCCCGAGCGAAGTAGGGTCTATGCCAGCGATGAAAAGTGCTCCACTACCGTGAGCGATCTCAACTATGTCTTTGACAGATTCTATCAGGAACCCAAGGTACGAAGGGTTTTCGACATAAACCGCTGCTGTACTGTTTGAGACCCTCTCATTGAGGGCTTCGAGGTCTATCTGGCCTGTTTCCGTGTCTTGGGGAACCTCGTAGAGCCTTATCCCCGCCGACGTAGCATAAGTCCTGAGAACGCTCAATTTCTCTTGAGCAACGTAATGAGGGACAAGAACTTCGTATCGTTGCGTTACTCGGGCCGCCATCCGTGCCGCTTCGCCCAGGGCTGAAGCCCAACCGTACATGGAGCAGTTTGCTACCTCCATGTCTAGGAGCTCGCAGATCAGGCTCTGGTACTCAAAGAGCGCTTGTAGAATGCCTTGGCTGATCTCTGGTTGATACGGCGTATAGCTCGTTAGAAACTCGCTTCTTGAGGCAACCGCGTCAACCAGCGGGGGAACATGATGAGCCCAGCTTCCCGCCCCCAAAAAGGAAGCAAACTCCTTCGTCGTGCGGTTCCCCTCCAGTATCTTTTCAACCTCATGTCTAACTTCTAGCTCGGACATGGGCTCAGGCAAAGCAAGAGGTTTTTTCAGACGGATTTGTTCGGGTATGTCGGAGAAAAGCTCGTCCACATTCCTGATGCAGATGCTTTCCTGAAGTTTTGCTCTTATCTCGTCGGTATCGTTAGGGATGTATGGATGCGGCATTTTCGAGACCTCTTTTCTTATCAGAGGAAGCTATTTAGACTAAGTGAGGAATGTTGTGGGTAATAAAGCCTCTTGGTCAAGGAAGACGCTCAGCATGTTCGGGTTCGAGGTTCGTGACCGAGATCTTCTTGCTCGAATAGGAAAACTGACAACCATGAGCGGTGCGGTTGAGACGCCGGCCTTTTTGCCAGTGATAAATCCGCTCAAGCAAGCGGTGACGGCAAGGGAGCTTTTGAACGATTTCGGATGCAGGATGGTCATAACCAACTCATACATCATCAAGAAGCAGCTGGGGGAAGCCGCGAAGAAAAAGGGTATCCACTCGATTTTGGACTTTCCCAGCGTGATCATGACGGATTCTGGAGCTTACCAAATCCTTGCGTATGGAAGGGTTGGCGTTACCCCTGACGAGATCGTTCAGTACCAAGAGAAGCTCGGGTCTGACATTGCGACGATCCTAGACATACCGACTGGTTGGAAAGTGACGCGTGAACAGGCTCAGCACACTGTCGAGGAGACCATCAGAAGGGCCAAGCAGCTTGAGGGGCTGAAGACCCGAGAAGATGTAATGTGGGTCGGCCCCGTTCAAGGTGGGCGTTTCCTAGACCTTGTTGCTTTCTCAGCCCAGGCGATGAGAAAGTTGCCATTTGAGGTTCACGCTTTGGGGAGCCCCACTCCGGTTATGGAGCAGTACCTTTTTGATCTGCTTGTTAGCATGGTTTTGACGGCGAAGATGAACCTTCCTGCTAGCCGGCTCTTCCACCTTTTCGGCGCTGGGCACCCCTTCATGTTCGCTTTGGTTGTGGCTCTGGGATGCGATCTCTTCGACTCAGCCGCATATGCGCTTTTCGCCCAAGAAAACCGTTACATGACCGAGCACGGAACCGTCCGCCTAGAGAGGCTCAAGTACCTTCCCTGCTCTTGCCGCGTATGCTCAAAGAAGGACCCCCAAGACCTTATGGAGATGCCGGATGAGGAACGAGAAAGGGAGCTAACACGACACAACCTTGATGTCTGCTTTTCAGAGATGAGGCGGATTAAGCAGGCTATTGCTGAGGGGAGGCTCTGGGAACACTTGGAGATGATGACTCATGGACATCCGTCCTTGCTGCAAGCCCTGAAACACCTTGGAAAATACGCAGATTACATCGAAGAAAATAGCCCCGTCTCGAAAAGAAGCGGACTGTTCTTTTACAGCTCAGTTGATCTAGTTAGACCGGAAGTAACCCGGTACAGAAAAAGGCTTCTGGAAAGGTACACACTGCGTGAAGGCGTCAAAGTGCTACTTCTTCTGCCAGGATTAGGACACAGACATCTCAGAAGAACCGGAAGCCAGAATAAGGCTTTGCGCGCTGTCTGCGAGAAACTCAAGGTTGAGAGAAGCGAGGTTAACGTTTGTGTTTATGCTCCGCCGTTTGGGGTTATTCCGGATGAGCTTTCGGACGTTTACCCGCTTGGTCAATATGAGTACGCTTACCCACCAGACCAAGAGACAATCGAGTACATGGCTGTAAGAATCGTAGAACACATCGAAACCATGAAGTACAAGTCAACCATGATGGTCGCAGAATCGGGAACTTGGCAGGGAAAGTTAGCCAACCTTTGTAGCTGTATCTGCCGTGAGAAAGGAGTAACCTTTGAATCGTTGATCTGAAGCAACCAGTCACTCTTGTCAACCCGAGAAGATTCCACTGGCCTTTGATTGTTCTAAAGGATAGAATTATATGTGCGCTTTCCGAATGCTCTTTGAGGAGATGTGTCGTTCTTAGTGATCCAAATGGACGTTGTGCCTCCTTACACTTGGTGGTACACCCTTGTGCCTTTGATCATAGGGGGCGCTGCAGTACTCGGCGTGATATTCCTGATTGTATTGGGGATTTTGGCAAGCCGACGTGTGACAGTAAGCTTAAGGACTGGCGGAGCAGTCACCTTGACGTTGGCCTCTATCATTCTCCTAAGCGGACTATGGTGCGTGTTTCTCTCGCCCACAATCACGCATTCCGAGACCAAGGAAAGCCTCTACCGAAACATCTCAATCAGTGGTTCAGGAAACTGGAGCTACTCCATCAGTATGCAAGAAAGAAACACCCTAATGGTCTCTGTATCACGAGATGTCAGGGACTCTGACATCGCAGGTAAGGTATACAGGGTCTATGTGTACGATCCGGATGGGACCGTCGTTCGGTCTGAAACCACGACAACCTACGCTCAAATCAACTTAAGAGCCTTGGAGTCAGGAGTGTACAAGGTTGAAGCTCAAAACCCAAATCAGCAAGATATCGAATTCAATGTGCAGATCATCGTAAGCGCAGAAGTGACCTACCGCCCACTTGAGCCACTAGGACAGTGGCTTTCTCTTATATCGATACCAATATTCGGGCTGGGAATGTGGTCTTCAGGATTGCTCGCAGTCTTACAGAAGAAGCCAGAGAAACGACCAAGCATAGTTGCTTAAGCCCAGAGAGCTTTCAAGGAGTTCGCCTAACTTCGCAGTTCGAAAACTACCATTGGGTGTTAAGACCTCAGGCACTGTGCATGAAGTGTACCCGTCCCGGTATTTCGTCTTCAGAGTCTTTTTGGATGGGGTTAGATACGATTTAACAGGACTCACATCGGTTCTGAGCTTCAGTTGTATGTTTCTTACGGAGTAGGCTTCTTCAACGTATTCCACGGACTTCCCTTTGCGCTGCGGCAAGAAAGATGGATGAGACGAGATATGACTCTTGGTGTGGACTTCAACCTTAGTTCTTGAACAAATCACCACTGTCATGAACCGGAGAAGAAGAGGATCTCAGAAACTCGGCAAGATGCTGCTCCGGTTCGGTTGTGCTTTGACCACTTGAGGTGACGGACATTTCTTTGGCGTTCTCCAATGCGTGCCTTTAAGGTTGCTCCCAGCTTAGCATTGCGCTACACCCAGCAAGAATCGCTGCTGAGACTCAAGGTTTATTAAAGGCTCATACGGCATCTATACGAGGTATCGGGTTCATTCAAGCTAATGCACGTCACTGAAAAGATTCGTCACTAGAGATTACACTGTGGAGATTTTGTCTTTGGAGGTCAAGTTTCTAGGAGGAGCTCGTGAAGTCGGAAGAGCCGCCGTCTCAGTCAAGACAGGGAAGACCCAGCTTCTTCTGGACTATGGTGTCATGTTGAATCATACACCTGGTTTTCCGATGCATGTCCCACCGAAAGAAGTGGACGCCGTTGTCATGACCCATAGCCACCTTGATCATTCAGGCGCGGTTCCGATCTTCCATATCCAAGACCGAAAACCTGTCTATGGAACAAGGCTGACTTTCAACCTTGCCAATATTTTGATCAAGGACTTCATCCACCTTTCGGGCTATTACATTCCGTTTGAATATCTTGAGCTCCGTTCGATGATGAGAAGCCGGAAGGACACAGAATACAGGCAGGAGGTCACAGTTGGAGACTTGAAGCTCCAGCTTCTGAATTCAGGGCACCTTCCAGGCGGCGCCTCGGTCCTCGTGGAAGCTAATGGGAAAAGGCTTGTGTATACGAGTGACTTCAACACGATTGAGACTCGGCTGCTTCCAGCAGCAGATCTTGACTACGGTGAGCTCGACGCCTTTGTCATGGAGAGCACCTATGCCGATGAGGATCATACTGAGAGAAAACTGTTGGAGGAGAGATTTGTCGAAGAAGTGACTGATGTTGTGGAGGCAGGTGGCACGGTTCTGGTTCCAGCTTTTAGCGTTGGACGTGCCCAGGAGATCGCTTGCATCCTTGCAGCCTATCATTTTGAGCACCCAGTCCTGTTGGATGGGATGGCGCGCGAAGCCAGCCGCATATTAATGGGCCATGTAGACTTCCTAAGAGACCAGAGGCTTTTCATGGATGCGGTTCATATGACGGGCTGGGTTGATAGCTGGAGAGACCGCAGACTAGCCGCTAAGAAACCTGGCGTCATCATCTCGCCCGCTGGGATGTTGAAGGGTGGTCCTGCAGGTGCATATGTGGAGACAGTTGGCAAGAAAGCTAGCAACGCCATCTTCCTAGTCGGCTACCAGATTCCAGGAACCCCAGGCAGAGAACTGCTTGAGAGAGGCAGATGTGTCATAGATGGGAGGATGCGGAAAGTCAAGGCGAAGGTCGGCTTCTTCGACTTCTCCAGCCATGCTGGCGCCAGAGATCTTAAGGAAACGGTGAAAAGCCTTAAGGGCAGCCCGACTGTCTATGTGGTTCATGGCGCGGAGGGAAACTGCCCCAAACTAGCGAAATGGGTAGGAGAGGAAGCGGGACTCGAAGCAAAAGCCCCAAACCCGGGAGACGCTTTTGCAGTCTGACCTCTGGAAAAGCTGAAGGGGCTGGCTGAGTCGAGGATTACTGTCTTACCGATCGGAAAAGTGGACAGAGCAGTTCTCAGTGCGATTTGTAAAGGCATCTTAAGGGCTTTTGCTGGAAGTCTGTGTTCCGTGTCAGGCGATGATCTTCCGCTTGATGCGAAGGCTTACGATCCCGTCAGGAGGCAATACATCTCTACGAAGATTCTGTCAGATGTGTCTGTCTACGCGGGAAAGACGAAGCCCAAACCCGACGAGATTCACCGAGTTGTGGGCGTGACTGATGGCGATCTCTATGTGACTGGGCTAAACTTCGTCTTCGGTGAGGCTGAATGTCCAGGTAAGGCGGCTTTGATCTCTCTGGCTAGGCTCACGCCTCAGTTCTACGCAAAACCCAGAAACGAGACTTTGGTCCATGAAAGAGCCGTGAAAGAGGCGGTTCACGAGCTAGGACACACACTAGGAATCAGGCACTGCACGAATCCATTATGTGTCATGCATTTCTCGCTTCATATTGGCATGACGGACCGAAAGAGAGAAAGCTTCTGCAAGCTCTGCCTTCAACAAGTAAATAGGGCACTTCCTGGGTTCTAGGCCTACTTCAGCCCCTTGACTTCGTCGATGAGCCTCTCGAGTTCTCCCTCCGTATTATAGAAGTGAGGCGAAACCCTTACGCCGTTCATGCGGGCCGAGACGACTATGCCCTTGTGGCGGAGCTGGCCAACCATTTCGCCAGGGTCCTTGACAAGAAAGTTCACGATTCCAGAACAATACTCAGGTTCCTCAGGTGTCTGGAGCCAGAACCCTTCCTCCTTCAGCCTTTTTAGGAGATGGCCCGCTAGTCCCGTCACGCGTTTCTCTATCACGTCGGGTCCGACATCATGTATGAGCCTCAGGGCGGCTGTTGCGCCCACAAAGCTAAGTGTGCTCAGCCCGCCCGTTTGGAAGCGGCTTGCACTGTCGACAAGCATCAGCTCCCGATTGTTCCAGAGCTCAACAGTATTGAAGACATCGGGTTTGACACCTTCATACCCTACGAAGACTGGTTCGCACTTGTCAATTAGCTCTCTCCTAACGTACAGGAAGCCGGCTCCGCTCGGCCCAAGAAGCCACTTGTAACAGGAGGTTGCAAGGAAGTCTACGCCATCACGTTCCACTTCTACGCGTAGAGCCCCAGCGGACTGGCACGCATCAACGATGAAGGCTGCACCATGGTCGTGCGCGATCTCGGCCAAAGCTCTTAAGTTGTTTCTGAAGCCGTTCGGGTACTCGACATGGCTAACCGTGACAGCGACGGTTTGGTCATCCACAGCCTCCTCGAAGTCTTCCACGAACAGCTTACCACGGATGCTCTTGACGTATCGGAGCTCGACTCTGCGCTTCATCCGTTCCCTAAGCCACGGGTATGTGACCGCGGGGAACTCAAGGTCAGTTGTGACAACATTGCAGCCTCTGGGATATCTCAATGCGTTGGCGGCTATGTTCAGTCCGGTTGAAGTATTCGGGACAAGTGCGATCTCAAGTGGCTCAGCATTCACGAGCTTGGCGAAGAGCTTCCTACTCTCGTTCGGGTCGTCGGGTTCACCCTCCAGCAGCGAATACTTGTCCAGATGGGTGTGGACCGCGTCTCGGACTGGTGTCGGAGGGGGTGTGACCCCAGCGTGGTTCAGGAAAACTTTCTTCTTCGTGATCGGGAACATTTTGCGGATCTGATCTACGTCCTTCACGTTGATCGCCCTTGATCGACCGTTCTACGTCTCTTCATCCTTAAAAATCATAGCTTCCGTAGGATTTCTTTGGGCTTGTACGATTGCGGATGGTAAAGAGGATGGGCGAGGCAGAAGGCCACACCTTCAAGAAGTTTTTTCTTGTTCCATGTCGGCGGTATAGCGTTAGCTCGGCTTGGTAGCCACATGAGATGCACAGTGAATGGTTCGTACATGTGTTTGGTCTTGTGCGCTACGCGAATTGAGTCGATAGACTTGAACCCGAGGTACTCCAAATGATCCCTTCTCAGCCATGGGCTCCAGTGATTCTCGAGTCCTATCGTTGAGAAGCCAGACGCTTCAGGCTCACCGCCCATCATCTCTCTTAGGAGGAGCTTGCCGAACATGTGGCCCTTGGCTCTCCTGAGAACCCATATGCAGTGCATGACAATAACACTCTTGCCCATTATGGGGTAGCCTGAACCTTCGGAGTGTGCGTACTCGATCTGGGCTACGGGTTCGCCGTTGAAAAACAATATCTTCTTGCGGAACCCCTTGGGAACTGCGGCTTCGAGGTATTCGCGTCTCGTTCGGTATTTTCTGTACGGCGCCGCCAAGCACCTGTAAAGAAATCTCTGATAAGCCTCATCAGCCTCAGCGTCCACAACCTCAATTTCGTTGTTCATCGCGAAACATGCCCACGAATAACAGACATGTCCGGAAACATAAGACTTGATCAGTTGACCAGTGTCAGTTCAGCTTCACCGGTGAGACAGCAGCTGAAGCGTGACGAGACCTGCTACTAGGAAGAGGATGCCGAAGGGGAAGATAGTCCACACGTCTGTCAAGCCTATCACAGCTGCAGTGAGGACTGGAGTGGCTGCAACAATAACCCCTTCAGTAAGGAAGTAGACACTAAAGCTCAACCCCCTTTCCGCTTTCGGCGTCAGGTCTGTGACGAGTGTGTTCATGGGCGACCAGACCGTGTTGCTGAAGAAGGCGTAGACTACGTACAAGACCGTAAGCGGAAACAGCTGAGAGCAAAAAGCTAGAGCCGCCAGCGAAAGGATGCAGCCGACCACGGCGAAATCAAGCGTCCTCTTCGCGCCTATCTTGTCACCAAGGTAACCTCCTACCAAGGAGCCTAGAATCCCTGTAAAGGGTCCGAGCCCGAAGACGAAGCTTGCCACGGCCTCGGTTACGCCTCTGGTTCTCACGAGGTAGGTGGTCATGAAGGTTGAGGTTCCCGTGCTTCCGACTTCTCGCAGCCCGACGGCTACGAGGAACGTGACGAACCCCACCGAGAATATCAGCGGCAACGTTCCAAGCACATCTCCTCTGTCGGGCCTGCCTGTTCCGGTGGTTTTCAGCTGCGACGACTTCAGGACGATGAGTCCCCAAGCAAAGACCGGTACTGTCCAGAAGACGTAGATCCATCTCCAGCCGATGGTCGACTGGAAGACTGAGAGGCTGACTAGTCCGCTGGCTACGCCTAAGCTGCCTAGTGCGTTGTGGACCCCCATCGACCGGCTCATCCTTTCTCGGGTGACGGCTCGACTTATGTTACTCAATCCGGTGATGTGATAGAGTGGGCTGGAGATCCTCATGGCCGTGACGCACAGAACGAGCAGCCAGAAGCTGTTCGCTTGGCTTATGGCGAAGGCTGAGGCAGACTCAATGATCATGGCTGCGGCTAAGATGCAGTTTGTGCTGACGCGGTCAGCCAAGTACCCGATTGGGATGTTCATAAGAAGTGCTACGATGTTTGGGACAGTTGCCACCAGCGAAGCCTCGAACAGGCTGAGCCGAAACTCACGGACAAAAACTGGGATGAGAGCAACTTGAACCAGAAAGTAAACCTCAATGAACATGTGAGTTAGGCTTACAAGCCATAAGGACCGCTCCATCCCAACCGCAACCACACCAAACTAACCGTTTTAAACTTCAGAAGCAAGATCCAGACTAAAAAAGGTATCTCAGAACCCGCGTGTTAGAACCTTCTGTCATTAGTAGCCTTATCTGGGAGATTCTTCTATAACTATCTAGGTGAGCCCAAACTCCTTTGGCTCAGAAGACTGAGCCAGAATGAAGGACGAAATCGTCTTGATAGCCGCTACTGTCACGACCGCCGCTACACTCGCTTACTGTCCTGAGTCGCTAGCTTTTCTCAGAGAGCTTTACTTCGGAGTAGGTTGCGTCGTCATCGCCGCTGCGGCTGGGCAGGCAATCAAGCTCGTAGCCTCTAAGCTGGGCAGGGAGAAGCTTTCGCAAGAGGGAACGATGATGGATGAGTTCATGACCAATCTCCTTGTTAGGAGAAGCCCTTCTAAAACCTTTGTCAGGTTGGCTGTTTGGAATGTCCTTGTCTCTTTCATCGTCATTTCTGGCGGGCTTATCAGCCTAGGAACCATCTCGATCATCTGGGCCTTCCTGCACTTGGGACTGCTAGGTCCCGGAATCAGCATCCTCATGAGGTACCCACACTCTTGGGTGGAGATATCTGCGGTCATCCTTTCATCCGCTCTTGGAATATGGGGAGGTCTGAACTTCCACTCGTTCCTTAACAACTCGGCAGCTGTCCCTACGGCGATATTCGCCCTAGTCCTGGGACTGCACGTTTGCTCCGCATTGCTGGAGACCCTGGAAATACGGCGGACGGAAGAACCGTGAAGCCTGTTGAGGGCTACGTGCTCCGGCGGATGAGGCTTGTCTTCGAAAGAGCCTATATGTGTGCTTTTGAGGAAGAAATAGTCGAAGAAACGCGCAACATCATGCCATGAATGCTGATAGCCTATCGGAGGAGGAGAATCAATGGGTCATCCTGCAATCAGAAGCTACGTGCAAGGAGACATTGAAGATATCGTCAGGATCTACAATGAGGCTTTCAAGAACCTAGCTAGCTGCTGGCCCAATCCAATGACTCTCGAATGGTTCATGGAACGGTTCGGGTCGACTTTGAGAGACAAGACAGGAATCGCATTCATCGCCGAGCACGAGAAGATCCCGGTAGGGTATGTCCTCGTAACTACTGCGAAGAGACCTGAAGTCGGTTTGGTCGCCTACATATCAGGCATATGTGTGGCTCCCGGCTTCCAGCGGCGGGGAATAGGCACGGAGCTTCTACAGAAGGCTGTTGACTGGGCAAGAAATCAGGCGGTGGTGGTTGTTGAGAACGATGACGAGATAGTCGAGAACGCCGGTGCCGTAGCATTCTTCGAGAAGATGGGATTCGAAGTCTTCCATAGAGGAGCATGCATGTCCAAGGACCTTTGGTCGGATGAAGGGCTCAGTGTTCCGAGGAATGTGTCGGTCAGAGAGCTCAAGGACAGCGACCTAGATGATCTACTTAACGTGAGGAAAGAGACCTTCAGAGAGCTTGGCCCATGGTATTCTGTGACTGATGACGCGAAGTTCAAGATGGGTATGAGGAACAGAATCGGTAGGGACGATGTCAAAGTCTTCATTGCAGTGAAGGATGGCAAATTGATAGGGTACGTGGTGTGCCAGATCAGAAAGGACAATGAGGTCCGTGCAGATATTCGAAACATCTCTGTTCTTCCGGGCTACAGGAACATGCGTGTTGGTTCTGCCCTGATAGCCAATGCGTACGACTACCTTCGAGAAAGCAAGGTTAAGACCGTATCGACTGTGACAGAGACGGCTGAACCTTTCTATAGAAAGGTTGGGTTTAAAGTCGATGCAAGGTTTGTGAGAGTCAGGAAGTTGCTGACAAACTCAATCCAGACGAAAAAGCAAACCTTATGAAGCCCCAAATGAGCGAAGTCTGCTAATCGAGGCTCCAAGGAAGAATACCTTGTGCAGCTATGCATAGCCCAGTTTTCCGTAGAGCGCGATAGCCCCCTTGCTGAAGGCTTTGACGCCGAGCTCAAGCATTGCTATACCCTTCCCGACGTCACGCCTTTCAGTGTCTAGCAGCAGCTATGTTCCAATACGTCGCCCTCGGTAGGCTGAGTCGACGATGATCTCGTCTATGAAACCTCTCTGCTCTCCAAACCAACGGTAAACCTCCACCTTACCAACTATTCGGCCCTCTACTTCGGAGACCACAATCTGGTCAACGTTGAACTCTGGCTTGGAACGGAACCCAAGGTACCTCTCCTTATTCGTTGGGTCATTATGGGGAAAGCCCTGCTCATGCAGCTTCTATGCTTCCTCCAACTCGTCTCTGCACAAGATCCGGATCTTCACGTTCAGCTTTGCCATCTGGTCTGCAGTAAACAATAAGTGCCTCTCAGCATTATGGGATGCCTAAGGGGTAACTCGACCTAATGCGGCGTCTCGGGGGGGGTTCTTATTGATTTCGGCAACACCCTAGCCTACATCAACGAGGAAGATGAGCGAAGATATGTAGAAGAGGTTGCGTCAGCACTCAAGAACCATGGTTACGAGCGAACCGTTGACAAATCGACCCAAGTACTCTACGATGCGTATAGGTATACCACTAAGGGCGAAGTGAAGGATGTTTCCGACTTCTGGCCGCTCTTCCTCACAAACCTAGGGGTACCAAGAGACGCCAAGCTAATCAGTAGGCTTGAGCAAATGAGAAGCGGCCATTTCACAACCTTCTCCAAACTCTACGACGGCGTCCATACAGTCCTGTCAACACTAAGGAAGAAGTACAAGCTCGCCTTGGTCTCCAACTGTCCAGTGGGCTTGCGGGAAGTAGTAGAAGCCTTGCAGTTAGATCGTTTCTTCGATGCAGTGGTCTTGTCTTACGAGGCGAGAGCAAGGAAACCGGATAGGCGCATGTACCTCGAAGCACTCCAGGCGCTGAAGCTTAAGCCAGAGGAATGCGTCTTCGTGGCTGACGAAATCACCGACCTAGAAGGAGCACATGAGCTAGGACTCAAAACGATCTTGGTTCGCCAAGGAGAACGCACTCCGCGAGCCTCAAAAGACCCCAACTTCAAGCCCAACTATGAGTGTGTTCGCATATCTGAGACCCTGCGATTCCTGTAGATGCTACTTCTTAATGTAGTCTCTCAAGCTCGCCTATTCTGTACATGAATGGCTATTGCGCTGTGAAGGTGTCTACAGGTATATCTCAAGCAGTCGTCTCTTTGCGATGACGTACATAATGATTCCGCTGATGACCAGTTCGACAAGTAGGTAGCTGCCGTTATAGACCGCTGAGTACACGACAGGACTCATGCCTTTAGGAGCGTACATCCAGAAGAACCAGACGCCTGACACGAAGTGAGCTAGAAATCTGCTGAAGATGCCAACTGCGACTCCGAGCAACGAATGCTTTTTGAAAAAACCAGCCAACCCTAGAGCTCCAAAGGCTAATGGGTAGTCAAGTATTGCCTGGACCGGGTCGACGATGTATCCGCCTAACGCCATGTTGACAAGTCCGTAGACTGCGCCAGCCTCGATCCCCGCGCGCAAGCCTCTCCTCAGAGAGAACCAGAGCAGGGGGACCATGCCCGCGGCGCTCACTGATCCTCCTTGTGGAAGATGGTAGATTGGCGGCAGAATATCCTTCAAGATCACGGTGAGAGCAACTATGACTGTTCCTTCAGCGAGAACCTTCGTTCCAGAAGAGACTTTAGCCACTTTTCCATATCCCTCCGCCAGCATTATCTGGATCAGGTTCAAAGGGTCGACGATCCACGTAACCGTCCTCTCAGCCGGGTCGAGCCCAGCTCCCCTTTAGTGCCAATACTCGCTTTTCAAGCATATAACCTTAGCGCATCTATAGCTTCGAAGAACGGCCTAAATCATGGGCTTGGCGGTCATGCTGAGCCAGATGGGCCTAGAGGGAGAACCTGCTTTCGAATGCCTTCAGAATAGCGGGATACACGTCGCATTTCTCTAGCTTGCTTGGAATAAGAAAATACGTACGGTTGAAGCCTTGGCCGGAGACTCTTGCACCACAACTGCTCTCTGCTAGAACGCTCAAGCTTTTTACCTATTACCGCAACATCCATATCATGGGAGCATGTTGTATTGAGGGAAGTCAAAACGACTTTCGTTGTTGACAGTTCGAAGAGCCCTTATGCGAAGCTACTTCCCGTCCCGGTCGAGAATGTTCGTCTAGAAGATTCTTTCTGGGTTCCGCGGCAACGAATCCTCCGCGAAGTCACACTTCCGTCACAGCACAAGCTGCTAGAGGATACTGGTCGAGTGTTCAATTTCCGTCGCGCTTCAGGAAAAGAAAGGGGAGACTTCAAGGGTCTCTTCTTCAATGATTCTGATGTTTATAAGTGGGTTGAAGCCGTAGCCTTTGTGCTTGCGACCGCGTTTGACAAGGATCTTCATGACGGTGCCAAGCAAGTCGTCTTGGACATCGTTGCTTCGCAGGACGAGGACGGTTATCTGAACAGCTACTTCACGTTCGAACGGAAGAAGGATCGCTGGACAAATCTGCGAGACATGCATGAACTCTACTGCGCTGGCCACCTAGCCCAAGCTGCCATAGCACTGTTTCGAGCTACTAGAGACCGCAACCTCCTGTATGCGGCTTGCAGAGTCGCCGACCACATCGCCAGCATATTCGGTTCGCAAAAGCGACTTGGAACACCCGGTCACCCAGAGATTGAGATGGCGCTGGTTGAGCTGTATCGGACAACGGGAAACGGAGCCTACTTGGATTTGGCAAGGTTTCTCATTGATGAACGCGGGAAGGGACTTATCGGTGGCGGCATAGTCCACATCGACCACAAACCGTTCCGGCAGTTGAGCACGGTCGATGGGCACGCCGTACGTTCGCTCTACCTGAATGCCGGAGCCACTGATGTTTACTTGGAAACAGGCGACAAGTCTCTTTGGGCCACGCTCCTTCGCCTTTGGCACAATATGACCGAGCGCAGAATGTACTTGACGGGAGGTGTGGGTGCTCGCCATGTTGGAGAAGCGTTTGGCGAGGACTATGAGCTCCCTAACGTGACCGCGTATGCGGAGACTTGCGCTGCGATTGCCAACGTAATGTGGAACTGGCGCATGCTTCTTGCCACAGGAGAGGCCAGATTCGCCGATACCATGGAGACCGCTCTCTACAACGGCGTGCTTTCGGGAATCTCGCTTGACGGTAGGGAGTACTTCTACGTCAACCCCCTGGCAGACCGAGGGAAACGCCGCAGACAGGCGTGGTTCCCATGCGCCTGCTGCCCGCCAAACATCGCTAGGCTTCTAGCATCTCTATCAGGATATGTCTACAGCCTATCAAACGAGGGCATATGGGTGAACCTCTACACCCAAAGTACAGCAAATCTTGAAGTGTGGGGCAACAGCGTTGTCCTGGTTCAACGCACAGACTACCCATGGAATGGCGAGGTTGAGATTATTCTGCAACCGCAAATGGAGACGGCTTTCAGCATCTTCCTACGCATTCCTGGATGGTGTCGTTCGGCGCAGGTTCAGGTGAATGAGAAGGCCATCGCGGAAAATGGTCAGCCTGGCACATATTTGGAGGTACGAAGGGTCTGGAGACCGGGAGACCGTCTGCAACTCTCTTTTGCAATGCCAGTGGAACGGGTGTTCTGCCAACCGCTTGTGATGGAGAACGCTGATAGGGTAGCCCTGAAACGTGGGCCTCTCGTTTACTGTGCGGAGCAGGTGGATAATGCGGACTGCGATGTGTGGGACTTGGTGTTGCCTTACGACTGTCAGCTCGAGTCTAGATGGAAATCTGATCTGCTGAACGGAGTAGTGGTCATCAGTGGCGATGCCTTAGCAGCAGGGACAGAGCTTGGGGAACAACTTTACCGAGTAGCGACTGATGCCCCACCCAAAATGCATCGAGTAAGTTTCACCGCTGTGCCATACTACGCTTGGGCAAACCGTGAACCCGGACCCATGATAGTCTGGATTCGTTCAACGACTTGTCCGCTCAATGGCTGAGGAGGTAGGCAACAGCGACTCCAAGAAGTGGAATCTATGATTGCATGTGCAACCATTGTGAAGAAGGGAAAGGTCCTTTTGGTCAAACATTCGGGCGTTGATAAGCCTGACTTCGGACACTGGCTTTTGCCCGCTGGCAGTGTCGAAGAAGGAGAAACCGTTGAGGACGCGTTGAAACGAGAAGTGGAAGAGGAACTTGGCGTGAAGGTAAGAATGGTCAGGAAGCTGACTGAACATGCTGATCCTTACACTGGGGATAGGCTAGTCAATATCTTATGCATCCCCTTGACGTCGAGGATCAAAGCGTCCGCTGAGCTGTCTGAGACAAGATGGTTCAACGCGAAAGAAATTAGACACCTAAGCCAAGTTCACGAGGGGTTGAAGGAGTTCCTAACACATGGATTGGAGTCCAACTCTTTCCAAGAATAAACGCAATGCCTTGCCGGCTTCATATATTCCTAAGTTCGAAGGACCCTGTAAAGCAATCGGCTAGCAAGCCCTTGCCTATTCTTCCTTTGTCGATTGCATCTTTGACCTTTTGGCTGATATCATTGTAGCAGTTTTTGAGACCCACAGAAAAAACAACCTTGCTGTTCTTGCCGCCTCTATCAGTCCGTTGCACTTCTCCACACATATGTCCATGGGTTTCGCGACTACTCCATGCTTGTCAGTCTTCCACAACCTTGATACTGTACTTTGCGCATGTTCTGCAAGTTGTCCAAACGCCCGTCTCAGCGATGCCGCGTCGAGCCGTCATCTCACCGTACTTGGTTGTCCATCGCATCCTAGCTCCTTGACAACTTGTTTGGCCTTATCCTCTCCGAGGTCACCGACGCATGCAAGCTTGGCGCCATTGATCTGAGTCACAAGATTAACTCGATTGTCGCCCATTTCCAAGCCCAAGATGCCAAATCCGAGAGTGCCAGTCATTTCTGGTCACGTCTGCCGGCAGCACGCCGCCTTCTCATATATCTTCTCCTATTTGCTGCGTTGGCCATCATTCTTTTAAGTTGTACGTCAGCGATTATCTGAAGCGAGGAGGAACGAAGTAGCTGAAGAGTCCACGATTTGCGGATTTTCCCGAGAAAGAGTATAAGTCAAGGATAGAAAGAGCATCTAGGCTCCTCAAGGACGAGGATCTTGACGGGCTCATACTTACACAGAGCGAGAACGTCTACTACACGACAGGCATCCAACATGTAGATGTAACTAAGAACATCAAGGACATGCCGCCGACGATAACAATCCTCACCCGGGATATGGGGACGATTCTTGTCGGACGCTGGCCTAGTTCCCACGTGATCGTAAGAGAGACCTGTTGGCCCGAGAACATAGTCACCTACGATAAAGATGGTACTTTAGCCGAAGCTGTTGCCAACGCGCTCAACGAATATGGCCTCAGAAAAGGCAGAATAGGTATGGAGCTCGGCGAAGGTACGCGTCTTGGAATCTCTTCGAATCAGCTCGCTATACTTAGGAAGCTTGCCACAGTACGAGCCGGAGTCGAGATAGTAGATGGCTCAGCAGTTGTATGGCGGCTAAGAAGCGTAAAATCGGATTACGAATTGGACCGCCTCAAAAGATCTGCCTGTGCTACGTGCAGGGCTCTCGAGCATGCTATCGATATTGTCGAGATCGGCATGGATGAGATGGAGCTAGCTCGCAAAGCGGGCCAAGTGATGATGAATGAAGGAGCCTTCTGGTACAACACGCAGGTGCTCTACCCGCCTTTCTGGGCCTGCGTAGCCTTTCCGGTCAGGATTCCTAAAGGATATGTCTGCTTCGATTTTGGCGCCGACTGCAGGCATTACCTGACTGATATGCACCGGGTCGTCGCGCTAGGCAGGAAGCCAACAGAAAGAGAAAGGCATCTGTACGATGTGAGAGCAGAGGCGAATGACGTTATACAGAAAGCTGTCAAGCCTGGGAAGAGCTTCGCCGAGGTTGTGATGGAGGTGAAGGCGTTCGCGGAAGAGTCGGACTGTATCATGCCGGAGAATTATCTGGGTCATGGTATCGGTCTTGAGATCCATGAGCCGCCGAAGATAGGATTCTCTGAGAAACCTCAACCTTACTCAGGGTGCGGTATGCCGGGGTACCCGACGAGGTTTGAGACAGGCATGGTTTTCACACTGGAGCCCGACATTCGAGACACAGATTTGGCCATGGTTTTCAACTGTGAAGACGATGTTGTTGTTACGGGGACCGGATGCGAGCTTCTAGCAGAGCTTCCGCGGGAGATGCAGGTCAAGACGTAGAACGAAAGGATTGTTGAGGTTCACGTATGCCTGACTTGACGCCGATTTGCCTTCTTGTTGACGATGGGTGCCCCCTTATCCACGTCTATAGGTATCACTGGGAGGACGTTCATCACAAGCCGCCAGTCACAGATGACGGCAGACCCCTTCTCGATACGATCCCCAACAGTTTCCTCGACCATTTCTGCGATGTGATGGAAGCCCGCAAGATCAAAGGCAAGCTCTCAATCGTCCCGGCACCAGCCGGCAAAGGCGACATCGTCCGCGGCATCGAGGGGTTCGATCCATCTCTGACGCATGACTGGCTGAGAACTGTCCAGCGGCGATTAAGTGGACAATGTGACTTCTGCCCCGAGGGCATCACACACAATCTGGCATTGAACCTAGAGAACAAAGGATTCCACGCTGAAAGCGAGTCCGAATGGTCCCAGCACCAGACACGTGAGACTCTGACACCGTACTTGGTACGTCAGTTGCAGTTGCTGAAAGAGGCCGGGTTCAATGCCACAGGCATAACCTCTCCATGGGCATTCGGGATCATGGTTGAACCTGAGTACATCGCCGCCATAGTCGCTGCACAGAAGGCCGTGTACAACCGTGAGTTCTCTTGGTACTTCCTACACATGCTCTACGATAAACCTGCCACCCGTCCTTGGGTCGCCCACAAACAGGGAAGGAGTATCCTCGTCTCTATCCCGGCAACGGTGCAGGATTGGTGGTGGGAAACCATCAGCTGCCCACGTACGGATACTGACTATGTGTCTACAGCTGCTGATAAGATGTTGACCGCTGACGGGCAAAAGGGTCAGATCATTGATGTCTTGGAAGCCGGCGGCTGGCCTGTGATCCTCACACATTGGCAGTCGCTCTTCTCCAATGGTCTTGAGACAGGTCTGATGGTCCTAGACGAACTCGGCAGACGCGTAAGCATGCGGTTGGCCGATAGAGTAGAGTGGACGACGTGTTATCGGATTGCCATCCTTACAGCTGGGCTGAGGATGAGCCCAGCTTTCAGCAAAAGATAAATCAGTTCGCCGCCATCACTTCAGCAGGGTGAAGAAATGGTTCTTGATGTAGTCTGTAAGATGGAGATTGACGAGAAGACTGCAAAGTGGAAGTCCGATTACAAGGGCAAGACCTACTACTTCTGCGCGCCGATGTGCAAGCAAAAGTTCGACAGAAACCAGGAGAAATACGTCAAGTAGCCTTGGAGCCGTAGCTCGCTATGGTGGAAGA
>Ga0315306_10000337_pt1 | contig 22356 bp, 26 predicted proteins | sample TDP1_MG_FD_203803 | JGI IMG/M metagenome (GOLD analysis project Ga0315306, IMG submission 203803) | Freshwater sediment microbial communities from Lake Towuti, South Sulawesi, Indonesia - TDP1 | ecosystem: Environmental > Aquatic > Freshwater > Lake > Sediment | place: Indonesia: South Sulawesi... | reverse complement strand
GGGAGCCGAGGGGGTATGTCCCCTCGGTCGCAGGGCGCAAGCCCGAGAAGGGGAGGCAGGGAGCCTCGATGGAATCGAGGCGACCGTCGGAAGGGGGAAAGCGAAGCTGTTCCCCCTCCGAGTAATCGCTGGGGCAAAAGCGGCGTGTTTTCGAGCCACTCAGCCAGAGCTCTCCTTGACTTTTTCAGGCAGATATTGCATTTTCTTTAAGATAGCATGAACTTTCCCCTGAATGAGGAGTTAGCTCATGGAACAAAAAATTAAGGCCAGAGTCATGGAGTCCCACAAGATAAGAAGAGCCCTCGACCGGATGACCACTGAAATCATTGAAAGGAACAGGAATTTGAAAAATCTGGTCATCGTCGGCATAAGGACGAGAGGGATTTATCTTGGAAAGAGAATATCGAAGCTGATTAAAGAATTAGAAAAGATTGATATCCCTGTTGGGGTTCTGGATATCACTCTCTACAGAGACGATTTTTCGAGATTAGAGGCTCAACACATGGTCAAGAAAACAGAGATAGATTTTTCTGTGACTAAAAAGGATATCCTGCTTGTCGATGATGTTCTCTTCACCGGAAGGACGATACGGGCGGCCATGGATAGCCTCATCGACCTGGGGCGTCCTCAGACGATCCAGCTCCTGGTCCTCATCGACCGCGGTCATCGTGAGCTTCCGATCAGAGCTGACTATGTCGGAAAATTCCTGCCGACCTCAAAGCGGGAGCTGGTCCAGGTTAAGCTAAAAGAAGTCGATGGCAACGACGAAGTCTTGATCACAGAACCAGCAAAGATAAAATAGGAGGGCAGATTTGGCCTTTAAGCATAAGCATCTCCTCGGCATCCAAGACTTGAGTCCAGAAGAGATTACGACCGTGCTGGATACAGCCGAGTCATTTATTGAAATTTCCGCTCGCGAGGTTAAGAAAGTCCCCACCCTGAGGGGAAAAACAATCATCAACCTCTTCTTCGAACCCAGCACCCGGACCAGGAGTTCTTTCGAGCTGGCAGCAAAAAGGCTCAGTGCAGACATTGTCAATTTCAATAAACAGCTGAGCAGTGTTGTCAAGGGTGAAAGCTTCAAGGATACGATTTTAAATCTCGAAGCCATGAACCCCGATGCCCTGATTATCAGGCATCCCTCTTCCGGAGCCCCGCATTTCGCCACGACCTTCTGCCGGTCTCATGTCATCAATGCCGGTGATGGAGCTCATGAGCATCCAACGCAGGCTCTGCTTGATGCCTTTACCATGAGACAGGAAAAAAAGAACTTCAAAGACCTAAAAGTCGTCATCGCTGGTGATATCCTTCATAGCCGTGTTGCCCGCTCCAACATCTTTCTTCTCGAAAAGATGGGCGCAAAAGTCGTTCTTGTCGGCCCCCCATCCCTTCTCCCCCTAGAATTCAAGAAATTCGGTGTGGAGCTCGACTTCAGCTTCGACAGAGCTCTGGAAGGGGCGGAGGTGGTGATGATGCTCAGAATCCAGATGGAAAGGCAGCAAAAAAATTATTTCCCCTCCATTCGAGAATACAGGAATCTTTACAGTTTGACAGAAAAGAGATTCAGGCTGGCGAAGAAAAATGCGATTATCATGCATCCCGGCCCGATAAACAGGGGCGTTGAAATCTCAGCCGACCTGGCCGATTCAGCAAAATCGGTCATACTCAAACAAGTTGAAAACGGGATCGCCATCCGAATGGCTGTTCTCTACCTTTTGCTAGGAGGAAAAGAGAGTGAAGCTACTGATTAAGAATGGAAGAGTCATCGACCCCTCCTCAGGAACAGATGACACCTTGGACATTCTGATAGAAAAAGGAAAGATCGTAGAAATCAAGGCCAAGATTGAAAACAAGGAAGCAAAAGTCATCGATGCTTCGAGGCTCGTTGTTGCCCCAGGTTTTATCGACATGCATGTCCATCTCCGCGACCCAGGACAAGAAGACAAGGAAACTCTATCGACCGGCTCCAAGGCCGCGGCCAAGGGGGGATTCACCTCCATCGCCTGCATGCCCAACACAAGCCCTGTGAATGATAATCGCGGAGTGACTGAATATATCCTCTCCGAGGCCAAGAAAAAGGCTGTGGTCAATATTCTCCCCATAGCTGCCATCACCAGGGGACTGAGAGGTGAAGAGCTGACAGACATGGCTGACCTGGTTGAGGCCGGAGCTGTGGCCTTCTCTGACAATGGGCATCCTGTCGAAAACAGCCAGACCATGCGCCGGGCTCTGGAATACTCAAAGCCTCTCAAGACGCTCATCATCGACCACTGCGAGGACAGAAACCTGAGCGGCGAAGGGGTGATGAATGAGGGCTATCATTCCTATCTTTTCGGCTTGAGAGGAATTCCTGATTCCTCAGAGGAGATAATGGTCGCCCGCGACATCATCCTCGCTGAGAAGGCAGAAGCGAGAATACATATCGCCCATCTCAGTGTTAAAGGTGCGGTGGGCCTGGTCAAAGAGGCAAAGAAAAAGAAAATCAAGGTCACAGCCGAGGTCACTCCCCATCATCTCTTCCTGACCGACTCCTGTCTCGAAACCTATGATACGAATTTAAAGGTCAACCCACCTCTCAGAAGCAAGGAGGATACACAGGCCTTAATCCAGGCTGTCAAGGAAGGAGTTGTCGATGTTTTTGTCACCGACCATGCTCCTCACACAGCCGATGAGAAGGATGCGGAGTTTGATATCGCTCCTTTTGGAATTTGCGGCCTGGAGACTGCTGTTTCTCTCCTGCTCGACAGACTCGTCAACAAGAATGTCATCTCAATTAAAAAATTTATCCAGATGACATCCACCAATCCTGCTCTTATCCTCGGGCTCGAAAACAAGGGAAAAATATCTCCTGGAGCAGACGCTGATTTAACCATCTTGAACCTACACAAGCAAATTGTCGTTGACGTCAAGACTTTTAAATCCAAGAGCCGGAACAATCCTTTCCATGGCTGGAAACTGAGAGGGGCCGCGGTCATGACCATTGTCGGAGGGAAAATCGTCCATTCTTCTTAAACCCAGAGGAATTAGCAAGAAATGTCATTCCTGAAGAAAATCAATTTCAGGCAAATCGAAAAAAAGATCGGATATAGTTTCAAGAACAAAAATCTTCTTGCTCAAGCTCTGATCCACAGCTCCTACGCCTATGAAAACCAAAAATCAGTGGAAGCAGATAACGAAACATTGGAGTTCCTGGGGGACTCGGTTATCGGCTTGGTCATCGCCGACCACCTCTTCGCCACCTATCCCAACTTAGCCGAGGGCGAGCTCTCCAAACTCAAATCCACAGCGGCAAACACATCATCCCTCTCATTCTTCGCCAAAAGAGTCAAGCTGGACAAGAACATCCTTCTCGGAAAAGGCGAGGAAAAAAGCGGAGGACGCAAGAAGAAGACAATCTTAGCCGCATCCTTTGAAGCTCTGCTGGCCGCCATATATCTAGATGGCGGACTTGACCAGGCGAGGAAGTTTCTTCTGCGGTATCTCAGACCTTTTCTTAAAAGAATCAAGGTTCGCAATTTTTTGATCAACAACTACAAGTCAGCCCTGCAAGAATATTTTCAAAAGGCGGACCTGCCTTCGCCTGTCTATAGGACTATCATGACCTCAGGTCCTAACCACAAAAGGAGCTTCAAAGTCGAAGTTCTCCTCGAAAATGAACCTCTGGCCACGGCGGAGGGCAGCACCAAAAAAGATGCTCAAAAGAAAGCCGCCGAAAAAGCACTCAAGAGAATTCTGGGAAGAAAAATAAAGTCATTGACTCCCGATACATTCCTTTTGAGGAAGAAATCATGATTCAATCATATTCCTTTGGTCGCATGGTCGTTGACGGCCAGACCTACACCTCTGACCTCATCATCTTTCCAGAAAAGATAAAAGACTCCTGGTGGCGAAAATCCGGTCACAGACTCTGCCTTGAAGACTTGGAAGATGTTTTCCAAGAGAAGCCTGAGGTGCTTGTCATCGGCACGGGCTTTTACGGCCTGATGAAAACTGAGGAGGAAGTGAAACGCGAGGCAGAGGCAAAGGGGATAGCGCTCATCATCGATAAGACGGAGCAGGCAGTAGGAAATTTCAACGAACTTGCTTCAAAAAGAAAGACGATAGGTGCTTTCCATCTGACGTGTTGAGGACCAGACTCTTTTTCCGGGATTAACATTTTATTCAGGCAAAGATGGCTAAATGCTCAAAATGTAAAAAGAGGATAGGGAAACGCCACTGTCTTGCCCTTGGAGATTATCTCTGCAACCTCTGCTGCGGCCTGCTCAGGGAAAAAGAGATAAGCTGCCCTCAAAGCTGCTCTTTTCTCGAAAAGCACAGGCCCTACCAGGAGAAGCGAATCATCGAAAAAAAACACTCTTCCCTTTCACGCAAGATTTCGGCTGAGGAAGATATCTTAAGCGACGAGAGGATGGCTTGGCTTGCCTTTCATATTGAAGCACCTTTGAAAGGATATGGAGAAAAGAACAAGTCTTTCAGGGACAAGCATGCGCTCTTGGCCCTGGAGTACGCCAAGGAAAAAGTTGAAAAAGGGAAAAGCCTTCTGTATATGCCAGATGAGAGGAAAGGGCCAAGAAACGAAATCGCTGAAGCCGTCTACCAGAACATCGAAAAATGTCGGTACGAGGGGAAGATAATCATCCCCGGAGCAACGAACACCTATAAGAATGAGGATAAAATCCGCTGTCTGGAACGGGTTATGCTCTCGGTCCAGTTTTATGCTAAGGGTAACTTAGAAGGCAGAAATTATGTCGAGCAGCTCATCAGCCGCTTTTCAAAAATAGAAGATTTCGCCCGAAAGAAGAAGATCCTAACCATCACCTGATTTTCATGAAACAACAAGCTCTTTCTTTCTCTCTCGCTGAAACGAGATTTCTATGAAATTCTCATTGAGGAGATCAATCTATTAAAAGGGCTATAAAGAAATGATAATTTTCACCCTGCCAATCACCCGCAAAGGTGGTTGACCAATCTCTTTTTTATCTATAAAATTTAACAAAAATATGTCATCATAGGTTTTTAAAAGAAAAGAGAGGTAGATAATTTGAAAGTTCTTATCGCTGAGCCAGATGTCTCCTACTCCAAGTTCTTGGAAACCGATATCAAAGAGTGGGGCTACGAGGTTATTTGCACCTCTGACAGCGAAGAAGCTTTAAAAGCCATAGAAAATAATGATATTCGTCTGGTGCTTATCGAGTGGAGCATAAGCGGGGTAAACGCACTCGAGCTCTGCCAGCAAATCCGCCAGCAAATCCAGGACGAGAAGACAAAAAATAAATACATCATCCTTTTGGCACCCAAGAGCGTGGAATATGATATCATCAAAGGAATCAACGCCGGAGCTGATGATTATCTCATCAAGCCTTTCAACTTCCTTCAGTTGAAAGTCCGCCTCCAGAATGCCAAGCTAACTATTGAGCTTGAAGACGAATGCAGAAAGCTCTCCAGCTATGATTTACTGACGAAACTCTGGAACAAGAAAAAAATCGTCGAAATACTGGAAGAAGAGCTCTACCGAGGCTGGAGAGAAAATCACCCCACCGGAGTCATCATGGTTGACATCGACAATTTCAAGGAAATCAATGACACCCATGGCCATTACGTCGGCGATAAAGTCTTAGCCGAAGTGGCGGTGCGTTTTAATAAAAGTCTGCGGCCTTATGATAAAGCAGGCCGTTACGGCGGCGATGAAATGCTTGTCGTCCTCCCCCACACCCACCTGAACGAACTGAAGCAGGTTGCCGAGCGGCTACGCCATGTTATATTGGAAAAACACATAAAGACAGAAACGGCATCCGTTGAAGTTACAATAAGCCTGGGCGGAACTTATTCAAATAATTTAACCCGAATATCCTCAAGCGCCCTCATTCGAAGCAGCGATCAAGCTCTCCTTCAGGCTAAGAAGCAGGGCCGGAATCGAGTTGTGATTGTCGAATTCACTTCCTTCCCGGAAGACATGGAGCAATAAAAAAAATTAATTCTTCAAGCTCTCGACCAGCATCCCAAAATATTTTTCTCCAATCTTTTCCTGGCCATCCTTGATGCCCATCACTCCGCAGAGATAATTTTTAACTCTAGCCAAATAGATGTTGTGATAGTAGCGGTCCTTAAGACGGTAGCCATCAGCTATCTCCTGGATGTCAGCCTTATTCTTTGTTTTTAAATACGCAGCCAACATGTTCTGAGCGTCTTCTTCGTTCTTCCCCTCGGCGAGGAAGCAGTCAAAATCAAGCTCTTTAAGCTGATAATCGGCGGTGTAGCCATCGTGGAGGAAACTGTAGCCCAAGAAATCTCTCAGAATAAACTTCTCGCTGTTTGGAACAAGCCCTTCTTTTGGGAAGAATCCAAGCAGGCGTGGGAGAGGACCTTTATCCTTGATTCTCTCCATAATTCTTTGAGAAAAAAGCTTGAGAATTTCCGATGATTCTTCTCCGCAATCAAAGCAGAGAAGCTTGGCGTAGTACCTCCCTGCGACAAAATTCAGAGATCCTTCTTCCAGATATCCTTGGTTTCCGATGGAAATGAATTTATATTCAGGAAATCGCTCAGCACTGTAGATGCCAAAGGCATTTTTTTCATCGCCCATATCATAAATTTCCATGGTGAGCGCATGATTTTTATCTTCCCTCTTATACTGGCCGACGATCAGTTCCTTAAAATCATAGGCCAGATAAATCTCAGCCGCTCCGTCGATATATTCAAAGAGTGTCTGGGGAATATAACTCTTCGGCGCTTCTGTAAATCTCCAGGATTCCACCTTAGGCAAAAGAGCATGAAGGGAGGAAACTTCTTTCTCTTCCTCAGCCCTTAACAAAGGAATGAAGAGTGTCACCAAGAAAAATATTATTAAAAATTCTTTTGGCCTTTTAATTCTCATCCTAAACACTCCACCATTCACACTTGACTTCTTCAATATAAGAATAAACTTATTTTTTTACAAGAGTCTCTCACTGTGTTGACAGAATGACTGAAGAGATGTAACTTTTAAAATATCATGGCTAATTCAAAAGTCGTTCTGGTCAGGGGAAGAGGAGTTATGAATCAAGAAGGGGCTATCGACCAGAACAAGCTCCTCGGGATGTTCAATCGAGGATTCGAGCTCTTGATGGATAAGCAGAACCCAAGAGATAGCCTTCGCCTTCTCTTCAGCCCTAACGACAGGGTGGGAATCAAGATCAACACCATCAGTGGAAAAATGCTCTCCACCAGGCCAGATGTGGCTTTATCTTTAGCCAAGCTTCTCTTGGAGGCCGGCATCAGGGAAAGGAACATCATCATCTGGGACAGGACAAACAGGGAATTGAAGGATGCCGAATACCGCTTGAACTTCAACGGCAGCGGCTTTAGGGTCTTTGGCACAGATACCCAGGGTGTCGGCTACACTCGCGACCTTGTCGATCACCTCAATATCGGAAGCCTCTTCTCCTTGATCCAATCGGATATGGTCTCAGCCTCGATCAGCCTTGCCGTCCTCAAAGACCACGGAATGGCAGGCGTTACAGCAGGGATGAAAAATTACTTTGGTGCCGTCCACAATCCCAATAAATACCATGACTTTAACTGTAATCCCTTTGTTGCTGAGCTTTTTGAAACAGATTTCATCCGCAAAAAGCACAAGCTGACCATCCTCGATTGCCTTCTTGTTCAGTACCATCGCGGTCCTTCCTACCATCCCCACTGGGCTGAAAGATATGAAGCGCTGCTCTTCAGCCTCGACCCTGTGGCTGCTGACTTTGTGGGCTGGCAGCTCATCGAAAAACTCAGAGCTCAAAAGGGGCTTCCAAGCCTGGAGGAAGAAAAGAGGGCGCCCATCTACTTAAAGACGGCTGAAAAAATGGGATTGGGAAAAGCCAATTCAAGCCAGATCCAGGTCATTGAAAATGAGGTATAATAATTAAAATGAAAAGGCGTCAGTTTTTCAAAGGAGTCGCAGGAGCCGGTCTATTGGCTTCTACAGGCCTGCTCAAACAAATTCCAAGCCTCCTTGCCGACCTCTACGCTTTCTCCAGAAATGAAAACCTCTCTCAAGTTGAAGCCCGCTACTATAAACAACTCCCTGATAAGGAGATTGAATGTTTTCTCTGCCCTCGCCAATGCAAACTGGGGGACAAGGAGAGAGGGTATTGCGGCGTCAGGGAAAACATCGGGGGAAAATATTACACGCTGGTCTATGGAAAGGCTTGCGCCATCAACTCTGACCCTATAGAAAAAAAGCCGTTCTTCCATTTTCTCCCTGGGACCACTGCCCTTTCTCTGGCTACAGCAGGCTGCAACGTCAACTGCAAATTCTGCCAGAACTGGGAGATTTCTCAGGTCAGGCCGGAGCAGGTTGAACATTACGATGTTCCACCTGCCATGGTTGTCGATTATGCCCAAAAATATAACTGCCCTTCGATAGCTTTTACCTACACTGAGCCGATTGTTTTCTATGAATACATGTATGACACTTCCAGAGAGGCAAGGCTCAAAAAAGTCAGAAGCACGGTTGTCACTGGAGGGCATGTCAACCCTGAGCCTCTGCAAGAGCTGACCAAAGTCGTCGATGCCATAAAGATCGACCTCAAAGCCTTCAACCAAGACTTTTACACAAATTATGTCAGAGGAGAATTGAAGCCTGTTCTTGAGGCTATAAAGATTGTCGCTCGCAGCGGAGTCTGGTTGGAAATTGTCTACCTTGTCATCCCCACCCTAAACGACGACCCGAATGAAATCAAGATGCTTGCACAGTGGCTGATGAAAGAAGTCGGACCTGATGTTCCTCTTCACTTCTCTCGTTTTTACCCAAAATATTTAGTCCAGAATCTTCCGCCGACTCCGATCTCCACACTGGAGAGAGCTCACAAAATCGCCCTGGAGCAAGGGCTGCATTATGTTTATATCGGAAATATCCCAGGACACTCAGCCGAAAGCACTTGTTGTCCCAAATGCAAGAACACAGTCATCCAGCGAACTGGATACACGATCGAGAGGATCGAACTCAAGCGGGGAAAATGCAAATTCTGTGATAACCCCATTCCTGGAATCTGGAGTTGATTAGCTTTCTGCCACCTTTTCTTCTCGGCTTTCTGGCCCTATCCTTCCAGATATACTTGCTCAGAGAATTCTCAGTCCATTTCTATGGAAACGAAATCACCTTTGGCTTCGTTTTCGCTGCCTGGCTTTTATGGGGCGGCATAGGAAGCATCTCATCCTCAAAGCTGAAGTTCAATCCCTCAAGATTTCCCCAGAATTATTATCTGATCATCATTCTTTTTCCTCTTTGCCTTGCCGGCCTCAGGTTTTCCCGTTTTTTGCTGAAAATCCTTCCCGGCGAAATCACAGGAATCACGCCCATTCTCATCTCCTCCCTTGTCTTATCTCTTTTTGTCAGTTTTCCTCTGGGCGTTCTCTTTGTCTTCAACACTCTCTTCCAAAGGGGAAACCTTTTCAAGGTTTACTTGCTTGAATCACTGGGTTCAGCCACAGCAGGACTTGTCGTCTATCTCATCCTCATTCCGCTTTTCTCCAACTGGCAAGGAGCAGCCATCTGTGGGGCTATTGTCTCTCTCTTGATCTTCTTCTCTATAGGAAAGAAGAAAAAAAAGTTGTTACTCCTTTTCGTCCTCCTCTTCCTTGCCTGCTTCAGCTTTTTTGATTTTCCCGGCCAGAAGGTTTACTGGCGGCCGTTTCACCTGGTGCGGAGCAAAGATACCGTTTACGGAAAGCTCCAGGTTGTACAAACTGAAGAGCAGGTATCTCTCTACAGCAATTCCCTTCTCGTCTATTCTTATCCTGAGCTCGCTGCAGCCGAGGAATCTGTGCACTTTGCCCTTCTCCAGAATCCTGAGGCAAGAAATGTGCTTTTGGTCGGAGGTGGAGCTGGCGGAGCCCTGCAGCAAGTTTTGAAATATCCTCGGGTTGAGGTTGATTATGTCGAGCTTGACCCGGAAATCATACGACTTTCCCTTCAATTTCTTCCTGAAGTCGAAAGAAATATTCTGCGCAATGAGCGCGTTCATATTTTCTACCGTGATGGCAGAGCCTTCCTCCCCAAGGCAAAGAATAAATACGACGTCATCATCCTCAATCTTCCTGAGCCGGCCACAGCCCAAATCAACCGCTTTTACACTAAGGAATTTTTCATCCTGGCCAAAGAACGGTTAAAGACAAAAGGCGTCTTTTCCTTCAGGGTTCCTTCTGCAGAAAATTATATCAGCCCGCAGCTTCAAGACTTCCTGGCTTCACTCTATTGCAGTCTCAAAGAAGTCTTTCCTTTTATCGAAGTCGTTCCTGGAGATACGAATATCTTCCTCGCTTCTATCCAACCTCTTTCCATCGAATTCGATAAGCTCTCCAAGAAAATCGAAGACTTAAATCTCCAGAATAGCTTTGTCAGCTCCCGGCTTCTTTTCTTCCGTTTAAGTCCGCTCAGAGTCGATTTGATAAGGCAGAAAATCTCTTCTGGCAAAAAGACAATCAACCAAGACTTTTCCCCGATTAGCTACTTCTTCAACTCTGTACTCTGGAGCACAAAGTTTGAAGGATTTGAGAGCAGAATTTTTTCTTTCTTTTCCCGGCTCAGCTCCTTCTGGCTCCTGGACTTTCCGCTACTTCTCTTTTTTCTGCTTCTGCTCATCATCTGGCTGAGAGGAAAAAGAACAAATTTTTTCCTTGTCCCTCTGGCTGTCATGGGCTTCACGACCATAATCGCTGAAATTGTTGTCATCATCTCCTTCCAGACGCTTTACGGCTATCTCTATCGCAGAATTGCCCTGCTCTTGGCCTCGTTTATGGTCGGACTCTTCTTGGGCGCTCTTCGCGGCAAAAGAAGAAAGAAGATTGACTTTAGTCAGCTTCTTCTCATCCAGTTCGGGTTCATTGTCCTTCTCCTTCTCCTCCAGGCTCTTCTCAAGGTCCATCCTCCTGAAATATTTTTCTTTATTTTTCTTTTGGCCTTTGGCTATCTTGGAGGAGACCTGTTCGTAGTTTCCAACCATCTTTTCTTGGAAGAAAAGAAAAACTACGGCTTGGGCTACGGTTTGGATTTGCTCGGCTCTTTTCTCGGTGCACTCGGCGCTTCTTCTTTTCTTATTCCTCTTGTCGGACTCATTCCCCTGCTCCACTACCTTTTCCTCCTCAACTCTTTCTGCTTCCTTTTCCTTTTCACAGGAGCAAAGAAAAAATAAATTTTTTATTGTTCATTCAACAATAATTTGCCATCTCTTGACTTAATTCCTCAATTATGTTTTACTTGAATTTAATTCACGTCAAATTAATCCTATAGTGAATATAGGGTTTCGGATTTATCCTCTGGATGAGAGATTTCTGATGAGAATCAACATATCCCGAAGAAAGATCAAGGACACTTTTGTCACCAAGGTAGAAGAACTCAGCGGCCAGAACCTTCTTGCCTGTTACCAGTGCGGCAAGTGCTCTGCAGGCTGCCCGGCTATCTCGCAGATGGACATCCTCCCCAACCAGGTCATCCGCTTCGCCCAACTCGGCCTGCAGGATGAGCTCCTTCATTCAAACTCGATCTGGATCTGTGCTTCCTGCATGACCTGCAACGCCCGCTGCCCGAAAGGGGTCAACATCGCCGAAGTCATGGAAGCTCTAAGGCAAATTCTGCTGCGGAAAAGAGAGGACCATCTCAAGGTTCAAAAACTCTCGGACGCAGAAAAGGGCGATGTCCCACCCATCGCCATGATCAGCAGCATGAGGAAATTCACATCATAAGTTTTTATTATGATAAATATATCTTATAATTGTCATTTCTTAAGGAATCATAATGAAGATAAGCTATTATCCCGGCTGCACCCTGAAGAACAATGCCAAAAACTTTGAAGATTCAACTTTATGTTCCTTGAAAAGCCTGGGAGTGGAGGTTGAAGAGCTCCCAAGGTGGAATTGTTGCGGGACTGTCTTTTCCCTGGCTACAGACGACCTGATTCATCACGTCGCTCCCATCCGAAACCTGATCAGGGTTAAAGAATCCAACACAAACAGGGTCATGACCCTCTGCGCCATGTGCTACAACACCCTGAAAAGGGCTAATGAACGGGTTAAAGCCGACCCGGAAAGCCTTGATAAGATCAATAAATTCATGGCTCCCCGCGAAAAGGTCGAGTACGAAGGCGATGTACAGATCCTCCATCTCCTAGAATTGCTAAGGGATGAAATAAAGCTCGAAAGCATAGCCAAAAAAGTGGTCAAGCCCTTGAAAAACATTAAAATCGCCAGTTATTATGGCTGCCTTCTTGTTCGCCCCAAAGAGATCGGTCTTGATGATGTCGAAAATCCGACTGTTTTGGAGAATCTGATGAATGCTCTAGGTTCAAAAGCCATCGACTTTCCCTATAAAACAGAGTGCTGTGCAGCCTACCAGACTGTGGACAAGCCTGAGGTCGTGGCTGACCGGACGTACCAGATCATCACCTCTGCCCAGACTCATGGAGCTGAAGTCATCAGTGTCAGCTGCCCTCTCTGCGCTTTCAATTTGGACCATCGTCAGAAAGAGACTGCCAAGAAGTATCTTGACTTCAAGAGCATTCCTGTCCTCTATTTCACTCAACTCATGGCTATTGCCCTAGGCTGTCCAGAAGAATCGTTAAGGTTTGACCTTCACTTTATCGACCCAAGGCCGCTGCTAAAACAAAAAGGACTAATCTGAGGAATAAATGATTTACTTCGGCGATTTAAAAGCGAAAAAGGGCAAGATTCATATCAATAAAGACCGCTGCAAGGGCTGTGGATTTTGCGTAGAGTACTGCCCAAAGGATGTCCTTGAGCTGTCAGAGGAATTCAACATCAAAGGCTATCATCCTCCCTTTGTCAGGAATGAGGAGGCCTGCTGTTACTGCCAGCTCTGCGAGACAATATGTCCTGAATTTGCCTTATTTGTCACTCTCAAAGAAGAGGAGGAAGAAGGTGAAAAAGGTGAAAGCAGACCCTAAGGGAGTTTTAACCGGAGCCCATTATTTAGACGGAGACTTTGCCATTGCCGAAGGGGCTCTGGCATCAGGATGCCGATTTTTTGCCGGCTATCCTATCACTCCTTCCACAGAGACGGCAGAGAGATTTGCCGAGAGAATTCCCTATGTCGGTGGAGTCTTCATCCAGATGGAAGACGAGATTGCCTCTGTCGCTGCCCTTATCGGGGCTTCCTGGGCAGGAAAGAAAGCGATGACCGTTACCTCTGGCCCGGGTTTTTCGCTGATGATGGAGAACATAGGTTTAGCTTGCATGATGGAAGCACCCCTCGTCATCGCCAATGTCCAGAGAGGAGGCCCTTCGACAGGGCTTCCGACCCTGACCGGACAGCAGGACATGATGCAGGTCAGATGGGGGTCTCACGGCGATTATGAAATCATCGCCCTCTCTCCTGATTCTCCTCAAGAGTGCTTCAACCTGACCATCGATGCCTTCAACCTCTCTGAAACTTACCGCGTTCCCACCTTTATCATGACTGACGAGTGCGTTGGGCATATGAATGAGAAAGTTGTCATCCCACCGGCTGAAGAGATTGAGCTTGTCGAAAGGAAGTGGTATGAAGGGCCTAAGGATAAATACCTCCCTTACAAGCCTGACAAAGACTTGGTCCCCTTCATGATCAAAGCCGGTGACGGCTTCCGCTTCCACACCACGGGCTTGACCCACGACCAGCGAGGCTACCCTGTGATCAACGCCGAATGCCAGAATGTCTGTGTTCCTCATTTGGTCGATAAAATCAAGAAGAATGCCGACAAGATTATCAGATACCAAGAAGATGAAACGGACGGCGCAGAGATCGTCGTCGTCTCTTACGGAATCACCTCGCGCGTCACGACCAGAGCTGTCATGCAGGCCAGGAAAGCCGGCATCAAGGTCGGGACGCTGAGGCTGATCGTTGTCTGGCCCTTCCCGGAAAAAAGGATAAAGGAGCTGGCAAAGAAGATCAAAGCATTTGTCGTTCCTGAGATAAATTATGGGCAGATGGTCATTGAAGTCGAGCGCTGCGCCTTTGGCCAGGCGCCAGCCATCCATGTCCCTCATTGCGGCGGCTGGGTGCACAATCCGGATGACATCTTCAAGGCCATCAAGGAGGCGGCGAAATGAAGGCAGAAGAACGTTTTGAAGCAAAAAATCCGATGGAAGGATTCCTGAGGATGGACAGGATTCCCCATATCTGGTGCCCTGGCTGTGGCATAGGAGTCGTGGTCTCTTCCTTCGCCGAAGCTCTGCGCAAAAGCAAGATAGATTTGGACAAGGTTTGCGTTGTCTCCGGAATCGGTTGCACAGGAAGAGTCGCTGGCTATGTCAAGCTAGATTCTTTCCATTCAACCCACGGTCGAGCCATCCCCTTTGCCACAGGCTTGAAACTCGGAAATCCTGAACTAAAACTTGTCGTCTTCAGCGGCGACGGAGACATTGTGGGCATTGGCGGAAACCATTTCATCCACGCCGCCAGACGCAACATGGATTTGCTCATCATCTGCGTCAACAACTTTAACTACGCCATGACCGGCGGCCAGGTCGCAGCCACAACTCCTCTCACGGCCAATGCCTCGACTGCTCCTTTTGGCAATTTTGAATATCCTTTCAACCTTCCCTACTTGGCTGAAGCCAGCGGCGCCACCTATGTCGCCCGCTGGACTGCGCTTCATCTGAGAAGAGTGACCAAATCCATCCAAGAAGCCCTGGCCAAGAGGGGCTTCTCCTTCATCGAGGTCATCACTCCCTGCGTCACTCTTTATGCTCGCCGCAACCGGCTCGGAGACGGCTTGAATTTGATGAAATATTATTATGAAAAATCTGAAATACAGCATGGAGCAGACACCCGGACTCTTGATATCAGCTATCAAGGTAAATTGATCGTCGGCAAATTTGTCGATATCGAAAAGCCGACTTTTCTCGATTGCATGAATGAGCATCTCTCGAAAGTCTTAGGCGAAAAATACAAGCCCTATGGAGTTAAGCCATGAACGAGATTCGGTTTTCTGGTTTTGGCGGTCAGGGAATCATTCGCCTCGGCCTTATCGCCGGCAAGGCTCTTTCCTTATTCGACAACAAGCAGGCGACAATGACCCAGAGCTTCGGTCCTGAAGCAAGGGGAAGCGCCTGCAGCTCTCAGCTTGTCGTCTCTGAAGACCGGGTTCTCTACCCTTACATCACTCGCCCAGAAGTTCTGGTGGCCATGTCCCAAGAAGCCTACGATAAATATGAGCCAGAACTCCGTGAAGATGGCGTGCTGATCATCGATAATGATTTGGTCAAGACAAAGCCGGCGCGAGGAAAAATAAGAGTCTATTCCATCCCATCCACCAGGTTTGCCGAAGAGCTGGGCAATCGCATCATCGCCAACCTGGTCATGCTCGGATTCTTCACGGCTGTGACCAAAGTCGTCTCTACAGACGCTATAAAGAAAGCCCTGCCTGGCTTAGTCCCGAAAAGAGTCATGGAGCTTAACATCCGGGCATTCGATAAAGGCTACGAATACGGCACAAAAATCTTAGAGGAAGAGAAAAAAACCATAACAACAAATAAAGGATGAAAAAATGAAGCGAACCGGAGTTTTCATCTGCCACTGCGGCATCAACATCGCCGGCACTGTGGATGTCAAGCTGGTTGCGAGCGAACTCGCCCGGCACAGCGGAGTCGCCCACTCTGAGGAATATGTCTACATGTGTTCTGACCCTGGTCAGAACCTGATCATAAAAGCCATAAAGGAAAAAAAGCTGGACAACGTGGTCGTTGCCTGCTGCTCTCCGACTCTCCATGAGACGACTTTCAGGAACACCTCCAAATCAGCAGGGCTCAATCCCTTCCGCTGCGAAATCGCCAACATCCGCGAACAATGCAGCTGGGTTCATAAAGACATGAAAAAGGCGACAGAAAAAGCGATAAAGCTCACCAAGAGCGCTGTGGAGAGAGTTCGCAGGAATGAATCTCTGGAGCCGATAAGCATCCCTGTGACCCGCAAGGCTCTGGTCATCGGCGGCGGGATCGCCGGCATCCAGGCTTCACTCGATTTGGCCAACAGCGGCTTTGAAGTCATCCTGGTCGAAAGGTCTCCTTCTATCGGCGGCCACATGATTCAGCTCTCAGAAACCTTCCCTACCCTCGACTGTTCCCAGTGCATCCTGACGCCGAAGATGGTCGAAGTCTCCAAGCACCCCAAAATCAGGCTCATGACCTACAGCGAAGTTCAGGATGTCTCAGGGTACGTGGGAAACTTTAAGGTGAAGATTTTGAAGAAGCCAACCTATGTCAACCCTGACAAATGCAACCTCTGCGATGAGTGCACAAAAGTTTGTCCTATTCTTGTTCCCAACGAGTTTGATATCGGCCTGACCGGAAGGCGGGCCATTTACATTCCTTTCCCCCAGGCCATCCCGGCAACCTATACTCTAGACATAAGCGCCTGCCCTGGCCTTCTGCCCATTGCCTGCGGCAAATGCGCTGATGTCTGCGAGGCCAAAGCCATCGACTACGACATGAAGCCTAAGATCATCGAAGAAGAAGTGGGGGCGATTATCGTTGCCTCAGGCTTCGACCTTTATGATAAGCAGCTCATGGCTGAATACGGATACGGAAAATACGCTGATGTCCTGGATGGGCTTCAGTTTGAAAGGCTCTGTTCTGCCTCCGGACCGACAAAGGGAAAAATCCTCAGGCCGTCCGACAAAAAAGAGCCGAAAGAGGTTGTCTTCATCCAGTGCGTCGGCTCCAGAGACCCTGAGCTTCATTGTGCCTATTGTTCCAAGATATGCTGCATGTATACCGTCAAGCATGCCATGCTCTACAAGCATCATGTTCATGATGGCCAGGCCTACATCTTCTACATCGACATCAGGTCAGGAGGAAAAGGCTACGAGGAATTTGTCAAGCGCGCAGTCGAGGAAGACGGCGTCCTTTATTTAAGAGGAAAAGTCTCCAAGATTTTCGAGGAGAACGGAAAGGTCAAGGTCTGGGGTGTGGATACTTTGAGCGGGAAAGATATCGAGGTCGATGCCGACATGGTCGTCTTGGCCATGGCCATGCGGCCTTCAAAAGGAGCAGAGGAGCTGGCCAAGAAGCTCAAGCTGGCCATGGATAAGGATGGCTTTCTGGCCGAAGCCCATCCCAAGCTCAGGCCTGTGGAGAGTGTAACCTCAGGAATGTTTCTGGCCGGCGCCGCCCAAGCTCCCAAGGATATCCCTGAGGCTGTGGCTCAGGCCAGCGGCGCAGCAGCCAAGGCCATTGCTATCCTTTCCCAGGAAAGGCTTTTCCATGCTCCGACCGTGGCTAAAGTCAATCTCAACCTCTGCACCGGCTGCGCGATGTGCGTCAGCGTCTGTCCTTATGACGCCATCTCGCTCAAGGACGGAAAAGTCGAGGTCAATGAAGTCCTGTGCGAAGGATGCGGAACCTGCTCAGCAACCTGCTTGAGAACAGCGATCCAGGTCAAAAACCTGACTCCTCTCCAGATTCACGAGATGATAAGGGTATCGCTCGGAGGCTGATATGGCAGAAGAATTCGAACCGACGATTGTCGCTTTCCTCTGCAAATGGTGTTCCTCAGCCGGCAGCGACCTGGCCGGCGTCTCCCGAATGGAATACCCGCCCAATGTTGTGCCCATCACTGTCATGTGTTCAGGCAGTGTTTCGCCGCTTTATATTTTTTCTGCCTTCAACCGGGGAGCTGACGGAGTCCTTATCTCAGGCTGCCATCCAGGCGACTGCCACTACATCAAGGGAAATTACTATGCCCGGCGGCGAATAGCCCTGGTCAAGAAGCTCCTGGAATACGTCGGACTTGAGCCAGAGCGCTTCCAGATGTCCTGGGTCTCAGCCGCAGAAGGAACAAAGTACACCCAGGTCATCAAAGATTTTGTCAAGGAACTCAAACCTCTCGGCCCCCAAACAAAGCTGAGGAGAAATCGATAATGGCAAAGCTCGAAGAGCTCAAAAACGAAGTCAAAAGAATCCTGAAGGAAGGAAAAGTAAAATACGCGATCGGCTATGAGCGCGACACAAACGGGCTCCTGCCCAAGCCTGCCTTCATAAAAAAGACTGAAGAGGCGGACAAGCTCATCTGGGAGCCGACGTGTGTCTATAACCTTAGCCGCTTTCTTGTCGATGAAAAAAGAAAAATGGCAAAGGAGAAAAATCCTGATCAAAGGCCGATTGGGCTCATCATCAAAGGCTGCGACAGCCGGGCAGTAGTCGTCCTCCTCCAGGAGAAATTCATAAAGCGCAGCGATGTCTATCTCATCGGAGTCTCCTGTGAAAATTCAGGCGTTGTCGATGAGCGAAAGCTTCAAAAAAAATTGAAAGGCAAGAAGGCCGAAAAAATCGAGTTCGGCGAAAAGGAAAATTTCGTCGTCACCACTTCTGAGGGCAAGATTGAAATTCCGGCCTCGGAAATCCTTGCCGAAAGATGCCTGGAATGCAAGGCCAGCGTTCCTGTCATTTCTGATGTCCTTCTCGGAGAGAAAACCAAACGGAAGGCAGATAATCCCTTCAAGTCCCTGGAAAGAGTCGAATCCATGTCTGCGGAGGAAAGATGGGCTTTCTGGAAAGCAGAGCTCGACAAGTGCATCCGCTGCTATGCCTGCCGCTCTGTCTGCCCGATGTGCTATTGCGATGAGTGTGTGGCAGATACCATAAATTTTGCTGTCACGGCTGATACGACTGCCGAAGAAAAGGCGCAGAAAATAAAATGGCTGGAAAAATCTCCAGTTGCTTCGGAAAATTTCGTCTACCATATGGTCAGGGCTATCCATCTCGCCGGCCGCTGCATCGATTGCGGAGAGTGCGAAAGAGTCTGCCCTCTGGATATTCCTCTCAGATTCTTGAATAAATACCTGGAAAAAGAGGCCCAGGAGCTTTTCGGCTACGAGCCTGGCTTCGACCCTGAACAGCCTTCTCTTGTTGCCTGCTTCAAGGATGAAGACCCGCAAGATTTTATCAGGTGAGCTGATGGAAAAGATACTCGAAAAAAAATCGCTTCCCCAGTGGCTGCGCAAGCTTTCATCTTATGAAATCTATGCTCCAACGAAGGAAGGCGACCTCTGGAACTTCAGACTCGTCGTTAATCCTGAGAGCGTCGACCTCAGCCATTTCCAGACCGTTGTCTCACCCAAGAAGATCATCTTCCCCCAGCGGGAAGTCCTTTTGGAGTTCAACTCGAATGAAGATGGAGTTGAAGTCAGAGAAATCCTTCCTGAGGAAAAGCCAACTGTCATCTTTGGCGTAAGGCCCTGCGATGCCAAGGCCATCATCCTGACCGACAAGGTCTTTGGTGGCGACTTCGAAGACCCTTATTACTGGCGAAGGAGAAAGTCAACAGCGCTTGTCGGTCTGGCCTGTACGCCTCCCCCATCTGAAAACTGTTTTTGTTTATCCGTTGATGGCTCCCCCCATGCCAAGGATGGACTGGATATGCTGATGACTGATTTAAGGGACAGATATTTCCTGGAATCCCTGACAGAAAAGGGCAACGATCTCATCAAGGCCGGGAAGGAACTTTTCCAGGAGCCAAAAGCCGCGGACAAGAAGGAAGCCGAGAAAATCTGGGCTGAATCTGCCAAAAAAATTAAGCGCCAGGTCAAAGATGTCAAAAGAATACCAGCCAAGCTCAAAGGAATGTTCGAATCTGCGTTATGGGATGAGGAATCATTGAGCTGCATCCGCTGCGGCATCTGCACCTATCTCTGCCCGACCTGCCACTGTTTTGACATCAACGATGAAATTGTCTCTTCCTCTCCGCTCAAAGGAGAAAGGGTGAGAACCTGGGATAACTGTCAGTTTCCTGATTTTACCATGCACTCTTCAGGACATAACCCCAGGCCTGACCGAGCTACACGGCTGCGGCAGAGAATCTTTCATAAATTTCAATATTTTGTCGAACGCTTCCAGAATTACCAGTGCACAGGCTGTGGACGCTGTGTCTCGAAATGCCCGGTCAGGATCGATATCATCGAAGTCCTGGATAAGGTGAGAGAATATGGAAAATAATGTCTATCTTCCGAGGCTGGCAAGAATCATCCACACCAAAGAAGAGGTCGGCGGACCAAGGCCGATCAAGACTTTCAGGACTCAGTTTGTAAGCCAGAACGGTTTCTCCTTCCGCTGCGGACAGTGCGCCATGCTCTCTGTCTTCGGCAAAGGGGAATCGATGATTTCCATCTCCTCTTCGCCGCTTGTCAAGGACTACCTTCAATTCAGCATTCTGAAGATGGGCCGCGTGACTTCTGCTCTTCACGAGATGCAGGTCGGAGACATCATCGGCATCCGCGGGCCTTATGGCAACGGCTTTCCTATTGAAGACTGGAAAGGAAAAAACATCATCTTCATCGGCGGAGGCATCGGCCTGGCTCCTATCTGGTCTGTGCTCAACACCGCCCTCGCAAGAAAAGAAGAATTCGGCGATTTGATGCTCATCTACGGCGCCAGGACATCCAAAGACCTGGCCTTCAGGGAAGAGCTGGAGGAGCTGCGCAAGAGCATGCCGGTGCATCTTTCGATCGACATCGCCGAGCCTGGCTGGAAAGAGTTTGTCGGGTTTGTCGCCCAGAATGTCGCAGATAAAAAGCCCTCCCCGAAAAATGCGATATCCATCACCTGCGGGCCGCCGATCATGATCAAGACAGTCATCAAAGCCCTCAAGGACCTCGGCTTTGAGGACGCTCAGATTTTCACCACTGTCGAAAACAAGATGAAATGCGGCATCGGCAAATGCGGAAGATGCAACATCGGCCTGCACTATGTCTGCAAAGACGGCCCTGTCTATTCCTGGGCTGAACTGAAAAATTTACCTCAAGAATATTAAAAGGAGAGATTGGCGATGGCAACAAAGAAAGCAGCGAAAAACACGCCCGTAAAACAAACCAAGGTGAAAGCGGCGGATGAAACCCCAAAGGAAATGGTGACCGTCTACATCATGGGCAAAGCTCATAAGGTGCCGGCTGAGGCGACGATCATGGGAGCCATCGAATACGCCGGCTATCAGATCAAACGTGGAGCAGGATGCAGAGAAGGATTCTGCGGCGCCTGCGCCACTGTCTACCGTCTCCCCGGTGACTACAAAATCTACACCGGGCTGGCCTGCACAACTTTGGTTAAGGACGGAATGTGGCTTTCCCAGCTTCCTGCGATTCCTGCCCAGAGGCCGGTTTATGAAATCGACAAGCTTAATCCTAATGTCGCCACCTTTCAGAAGCTCTATCCTGAAGTCTTCCGCTGCGTGGCCTGCAACACCTGCACCAAAGCCTGCCCTCAAGACCTGGAGGTCATGGATTATATCCAGGCTGCGATCCGAGGAGACATCGAGAAGGTCATGGACCTCTCCTTTGACTGCCTCTGCTGCGGTATGTGCGCCATCAGATGCCCGGCAGAGATCGTCCAGTACAATGTCGGGCTTTTGGCCAAGCGCCTTTATGGAAAATATCTATCCAAGAAAAGCAAGCAGTTGGAGAAAAGATTAAAAGAAGTCAAAGAGCATAAATATGAAAAAGAATACAAAGAGCTGATGAATGCGAAAAAAGAAGAGTTGAAGAAGAAATACTATGAAAGGGACATGGAAAAATGAAAGCATGTTATGGCTCAGGCTGGGTGTCTCGAAAACACGCAGGCTTTGCATTGCCAAGCGAAGGCAAAGTGATGAGAAAGCCGTGTGAAAGGCTGAGCGGGCATGGCTCCTCTCCCCTAGGAGAGGAGAGCGAAGCCTTGAACCGAGCCGCTTTTGACTCGCAGGGGCAAAAGCGGCGTGCTTTCGAGTCACTTTGCCTGAGCAATTCAAACGGTTTTCTCGACACCCAGCCTGAGCCCTCTTCATATCATGCATTCAAGGAGTAAGAAATGTACCCAGAATATATGAATCCTTCGCTTGAGAAAGTTGCCCAGACCCGGGCCATGCGCTTCGAGCTTGAAAAGTCAGGAAAGCCTGTCTATCCGCCGATGAGCGCCAAAGAGAGGGAGGAAGTGCTTAACAAGTTCCATCCTGACTATAAGCCTGAGTCAAGGCGGAAGATATCCATTGGCCCCAATAAAGGCGAGCTGCTGACCACTGAAGTGGTTGATATATTGGAGTCGCATTCAAGAATCAAGCCTGAGCTTTTTGACTTAGAACACCCTGATTACGAGACAGACATTTTAATTATCGGCGGAGGCGGTGCAGGCTGCACGGCAGCGATCATAGCTATGCAGAACGGAGCAAAGTCTATTATCAGCACCAAGCTTAGAATGGGTGATGCCAACTCGATGATGTCCCAGGGCGGAATGCAGGCTGCGGTCACTCCTCAGGATTCCCCTACACGCCATTTCCTGGACGCCATGGGCGGAGGACATTTCGACAACAAGCCTGACCTGGTGCGCGCCTTGACCGAAGACGGCCCTGATGTTGTCAAATGGCTTGAGGAG
>Ga0315306_10000336_pt1 | contig 22368 bp, 23 predicted proteins | sample TDP1_MG_FD_203803 | JGI IMG/M metagenome (GOLD analysis project Ga0315306, IMG submission 203803) | Freshwater sediment microbial communities from Lake Towuti, South Sulawesi, Indonesia - TDP1 | ecosystem: Environmental > Aquatic > Freshwater > Lake > Sediment | place: Indonesia: South Sulawesi... | reverse complement strand
TTATTCGCTTTTCTCCTGAGTCAAATGAGAGGTTTTATCAATTGTTTGGCAAGTGGTTTCAAGGTAAGCACCTTCCTCCACAATCAGGATAGGAGTTGTGATCGTGCCGATGACTCGTCCGCTGGAGTTTATGACGACTTTTTCTGCTGCCTGAATGTTTCCTTTTATCTCACCACTGATGATGACATGCCCTACCTTCAGGTCTGCCTCCACTTTTCCGCTTTCGCCGATGATGAGTGTTGAGTCAGAGTTTATGTTGCCTTTAAAATTCCCGTTGATACGGAACGAGCCCCTGAAGTTCAGCTCTCCCTTAATCTCTGTTTCCTTATCAAGGAAACCTGTAATCTTGTTTTCGTCAATCTCCACTTTCCTGTCTTTCATTCATTATCTCCTTTGATTTTTTCATAGATTCTGTTTAGTTCATCAAGTGAAAAGTAATGTATTTTTATCACCCCTCTGTTTTGGTTTCCGGTGATGGAAATCTTCGTCCCGAGAAGTCTGGTGATCTCTTCCTGAAGAGCCATTAGGTCTGGGTCGGGAAGCGAGATTTGCCGGCCTCTGAGAGGCTGCTTGAGCCTTTGAATCAGCTTTTCGACATCCCGAACAGACAGCTGGTTTTGGATGATTTGGCCTGAAAGCGAGATTTGAAGCTTCGGGTCTTCAAGAGCAATCAGAGCCCTGGCATGGCCCATCGAGATTTTGTTCTCTGCCAGATGATCCTGAATTTCTTTCGGCAGTTTGAGGAGTCGCAGGTAGTTGGCAACAGATGCCCTGTCTTTTCCAACTTTCTCAGCGATTTCTTCTTGAGTATAGTTCAGCTCCTGAATCATTTTTTGATAGGCTAAGGCAACTTCCAGGGGATTGAGGTCTTCCCGTTGAAGATTTTCGGTAAGGGAAGTTTCGAGCTGCTGGACATCCTGCATGGAGCGGACAAGAGCCGGGATTTTTTTCAGACCAATCTTTTGGGCGGCGCGCCACCTTCGCTCTCCGACGATTATCCTGTAATGGTCTCCTTCAGGAACAACGATGACAGGCTGGAGAATCCCTGATTCTTTGATCGAGTTCGCCAGCTCATCGATGGATTCCTGGTTGAATTTCAACCTGGGCTGGAGAGGGTTCGACTTGATTTTTTCGATGTCTAATTCAGCATATCTCTCTTCCTTCAAAATACCATATTCTTCTGGAATGAATGCCTTTAAGCCCTTGCCCAATGCCCTCTTTGTCATCTTTTTAGAATCTCCTCAGCTAAATTGATATAGGCCTCAGCTCCCTTTGATTTTATATCATAAGTGGTGATAGGTTTTCCAAAGCTGGGTGCCTCGGCAAGCCTAACTGTTCTTGGAATGACAACCTCATAGATGATTCCTTTCAAGGAATTCCTGATTTCCTCAAAGACCTGTTTGGAGAGGTTTGTCCGCTCATCGTACATGGTCATTAGGATTCCTTCGATCGCAAGAGACGGGTTAAAATAGGTCCGCACCTCATCCAGAATTCGAAGCAGGTCTGGAATTCCTTCCATGCAGAAAAATTCACATTGGACAGGAATCAAGACTGAATCAGCGGCTGTCAGGGCATTTATGGTTAGAAAGCTCAAGGAAGGAGGGCAGTCGATAAGAATAAAATTAAAGAATTTTCTTATTTTGGCCAATGCTTCTTGGAGTTTCTTTTCTTTTTTCTCCTGGGGGAAAAGCTCTGCCTCCACACCTGCCAGCTCAGGAGAGCAAGGAGAGAGATAAAGATTATCGACTGCTGTTGGCTGGATACAGTCCATCATGTATTGCCCATCCATGATCGCCTGGTAAATCCCTTTGTTTGTTGTCTTTGTTTTTCCCAGGCCGATGGTGGCCATTCCTTGCGGGTCAAAGTCGACAATCAAGACTCTTTGGGTTTTTAAGGCCAGGCATGCGCCGAGATTTATCGCGGTTGTCGTTTTTCCTACTCCGCCCTTCTGATTGGCAATGGCAATGATTTTGTTCATTTTTCAGAGTGTTTCACGTGGAACATTTTTCTCCGACTTTTTTTCTTTTGAAGCTTTAAATAGATATGCAAGTTGAGGATGGCTGCAGGAGTTATGCCAGGGATTCTTTTGGCTTCGGCTATGGTTGCGGGCCTGGCCATTTTTAATTTCTCTATTCCTTCCCTTGATAATCCTGGAACTTGACTGAAGTCCGTATCCTTTGGAATTTTTTCTCTGTCTGTTTTCCTGACCTGGGCAATCTCTTTTTCCTGTTTTTTTAAATAGCCTTCATATTTAACTTCTGACTCAATATGTCTTACTTCCTCCTCTGTCAAGAAGTTACAAAATTTTTTATATTCTACCACATTTTTGAGCTTCACTTCAGGTTTTTTTAAGAGGTCCTTCAAGGATATTTTTTCTCCTTTTTCGCTTTCTGTTTTTTCTGTGCTGAGGAAATGAAGGGTATTCTTTATTTTCTCTTGTTTTCTCAGGAAAGCCTGGTAATCTTTTTCCTCAACCAAGCCGAGCTTGTGGCCATAAGGAACAAGCCTCTTATCTGCGGTATCGATGCGAAGCAGAAGGCGATATTCAGCTCTCGATGTAAAAAGACGGTAGGGTTCCTCAACGCCTTTGGAGATCAAATCGTCGATGAGCACAGCTATATAGGCTTCATCCCTGCGGAGGAGGAAAGGTTTTTTCTTGTTTATTTTCAGAGCTGCATTTATGCCAGCCATCAGCCCCTGAGCAGCTGCCTCTTCGTAGCCAGAAGTTCCGTTGATCTGTCCGGCCAGGAAAAGATTTTCGATTTTCTTTGTCTCCAGGGAAGGATTGAGCTGGGTGGGGACAACCGCGTCATACTCGATTCCGTAGGCTGGCCTGAGTATTTTCGCCTGGTCTAGGCCAGGAATGCTCTTCAAGATTTCCCTCTGGACTTCCAGAGGAAGGCTGGAGGAGATGCCGTTGACATAGATTTCAGCTGTATCCATGCCCTCTGGCTCGAGAAAAAACTGGTGCCTCTGATGATGCGGGAACTTAACGACTTTGTCCTCTATGGATGGGCAGTAGCGGGGCCCGATTCCCTTTATTATTCCGCTGTAGAGAGGAGATTTATCCAGGTTTTTTCTTATGAGTTCATGCGTTTTTTGGTTGGTGTAACCAGTGTAACAGATGATTTTATTTTCCAGTATTTTTTGCGTTCGAAACGAGAATGGAACCGGGTCCTTATCTCCTGGCTGAGGTGTGAAACGGACCCAGTCGATGGACTCTTTGTGGAGCCTCATCGGCGTCCCTGTTTTCAAGCGAAAAGTCTTCAGGCTCAATTTTTTCAGATTTTCGCCTAATTCAATCGAAGCAGGCTCGTTTGCTCTTCCTGCCGCATAGCTGTGGAGGCCGATGTGTATCAGTCCATTGAGGAATGTCCCTGGGGTAAGGATAACAGCTTTGGCCAAAATCCGATGGCCGTCTAAGGTCATGACGCCATAAGCCCTGTTGTCTTTGACCAGGATTTTTGCCACAATTCCCTGGAAAAGCTTGAGGCGAGGGACTTTTTCCAGCCAGGTTTTCATCGTCAACCTGTAAAGGGCTTTATCAGATTGGGCCCTTGGCGCTTGGACAGCGCCGCCCCGACTTCGATTGAGGAGCCTGAACTGGATTCCAGTCTCGTCAGCCAGAAGGCCCATCAATCCGCCCAAGGCATCAATCTCCCTCACCAGATGTCCTTTGGCCAGGCCGCCAATGGCAGGGTTGCAGGACATCTGGGCAATCGTTTCAAGATGAATGGTGATGAGGCAGGTCTCAAGACCCATCCTGCTCGCAGCGTATGCCGCCTCGCAGCCTGCATGGCCTGCGCCGATGACTATGACCTCGTACTCATCCCATGAGTTCATTATTCTTCCTATTTTCCGACGCAAAATCTGCTGAAAATGTCTCTAATGACATCATCGCTTCGTATTTCACCTGTCATCTGGCCGATCATAGGGATGGTCTTTCTGACTTCTTCGACATAGAACTCCTCTGGATACCCCTTTTCAAGCAGGCTTTTGGCGTTAGCCAGGCATTCGAGGATTTCTTCAAGAAGAATTTTTTGTCTCAGGTGGAGAACGACCTCTTCATCCCTTTTATGGGTTGGCACAAAGAAATTATAGGTGAGCTCCTTGAGCTTCTCTAAATTCGTTCTTTTCAATGCCGAAATTTCAAGGGCAGGGAGGGATTTTGCATGGCCTTTTAAAGCCTTGATGTTCATTTTCAGGGGAAGGTCGATTTTATTGAAGAGAAGAATTGTCCTCTTGTTCCTGAATCTTTGAATCAACTTAAGGTCTTCAAGCGTTTCCTTCCTGGAGGTATCAAAAAGAAGAAGAACCCCTTCAGCCTGAGAAGCCAATTTTTTCCCCCTCCTTATCCCTTCTTCTTCGACAGGATGTCGAGGTATATCCAAGCCTGCCATATCAATCAGGGTAAACAGAGCGTCTTTTATCCTAATTTTTTCTGTCAAATAGTCTCTTGTCGTTCCAGGATAGGGAGTGACGATCGCCCTTTCCTTTTCGAGAAGAGAATTAAATAGGGTTGACTTGCCGACATTTGTCCTGCCTGTGATTGCCAGCCTTATTCCCTCGGCCAGCAATTTTCCCAGGTTGTAGCTCTCGATCAGCTTTTTTAAGGAAAGGACCGCGCTTTGGATCGTTTTTGAAATCTGTTTGGAGGAGATCCGCAGCCCTTCCTCAGGGAATTCGATGCCGGCTTCGATTTGAGAAAGGAGATGGATGATTTTACTCCGGAAAGAAGCCATTTTTCTGGAAAGGCTGCCTTCAAGCTGGTTGTAGGATATCTTTGCCTGCTGGTAGCTTGAAGCCTGGATGATGTCGTTTATGGCTTCCGCCTGGATGATGTCGATTCTCCCTTTCAGATAGGCGCGGAGAGTGAACTCACCGGGATTGGCATGTCTTGCTCCTAATTTTACTCCGAGGCGGACAAGCTCTTCCAGGATAACTGGGCTGCCGTGGCAGCTTATTTCTACCACATCCTCTCTGGTATAGGTATGGGGCTTGGGGAAAAAGGTCAGATAAGCTTCCTCGAAGAATTCTTTGCGTTCATAATGATACAAGTTACCGAGAGTTGGCGTCCTTGGCTTGATTTTAGTCTTTTCTTTCTTGGCTCTGAAAATTTTTTTGGCGATCTGGAGCGATTTCTTTCCGCTCAGCCTTACAATGCCCAAACCGCCATATCCAACTGGAGTAGAGATGGCGATAATCGTATCCTCGAGCATAATTTATATATTAATTACGGCGGCATAAACAGTAAAGAGCTAAGAATTGGAAGCTGAGCATTAGTTTAATTCAATTAATCAATGAGTCACATTGATGAAAAAATCCATTTCATGGATTTAATTTGTTAAAAAAGCGAAAGGAGGAGAGAGAAAAAGCTATTGAGTCTGGCTTTTTAGGGGATAGATTTTGATTCGCTTCAGAAATCCCTCGCCTATGCTTTCTGTGGCCAGCCCGGGAATTTGATTGACAGCGATATGAACGATTCTTCTTTCATATGGATTCATCGTATCCAGGATTTCATCCTTACCTGTCTCTGAAACCTGCTGAGCAATCTGCCTGACGTACTCCCTGAGCTCTTTTTCTTTCCTTTTCCTGTAGAATTCACAATCAGCCTGGACTTTTTGGGGAGAGATTTTGTTCAGGATGTGTTGAAAGGCCAGGAGCAGCGAAGCATCTTTCCTGAGCAGGAGGTGTTTATCTTGTCCTTCAAAGATGAGAAAGATCATGTCATTTCTTCTTTTTATCTGATAGCTGAGGTCGAAAGGAAGGCGGGAGAGAAGCTTATCCAGAAATTGAGCCACGAGATTTTCTTCAGCCTCTTTCTTAGGCCAGGCGCGGATAACAATCTCTTTGGTTTTGATGCCGAAGAGCTTTGTTTTTTCAGCGACAATCTCGTAGTTTATCTTGCTCCTTGGCAGCTTGAGGACATGCTCGGCGAGGCTGATAACCTCCTCTAGGTTTTTTCCTTTGAATTCTTGTTCCTGATTATTTTTTTCCTCTTTTTCCATGCAATTCTCTCTTTTTTCCTTTAGCCAGGCGATTCATGATGTACTGCTGGCCGATCTGAAGAACATTCGTGGTCAGCCAGTAAAGGATAAGGCCGCTCTGAAAACTCATCAGCCAGATGGTGAAAATAAGAGGCAATATGAGCATCATCCTTTGTTGAGTAGGTTCAGCAGTGGTTGGAGTCATTTTCTGGCTGATGAATTGGGTAATGCCCATCAAGATGGGAGTCACATAATAGGGGTCACGGACAGATAGGTCTTTTATCCAGAGAATGAAGGGACTATGCCTGTACTCAATGGAAACGACCAGCAGCCGGAAGAATCCCCAGAATACAGGGATTTGGATGAACAAGGGCAGGCATCCTCCTGCTGGATTGATCTTATGCTCCTTGTAAAGCATCATAATCTCTTCGTTCATTTTGCGCCGCAGTGCGATGTCCTGTTTGGCCTTCCTGTACTTGGCTCTGATCGCTTTAAGCTTGGGCTGAAGCTCTTGCATCTTTGTCATCGAGCGCATGCTGCTGTAGGTCAGAGGGAAGAAGATGATTTTTATAATGATGGTCAGGATAATGATTGTGAAGCCCCAGTTAGGGACGAGCTGGTGAAAAAATTTACTTGCCTTGAGGAGTATTTCAGCGATGAACCCGAAGGCTCCGAATCTTATTAATCTCTTGGCTGAATATCCAAACTCAACCAATGAGTCGAAGTCTTTGGGTCCAATGTAGGCCTTTTGTGGGTTGCTTATGGATAACAAGAAATAGGGACTTTTTTCCGGGCTTTCTTTGAGGAAGGCAGCGCTTGCTCTTTGAGGAAAGGTAAGGAAGAGAGCGGCAAAATAGTTATTCTCATAGGCAGCCCACTGGACAAAATTATAGAGATTCTCTTCTGGCTTGAATTTTCTTTCTTCTTGGTGGAAGAGTCTGCCCGAAGAAAAAACGGTTATTCCAATCCCGCTTCCGAATGTTCGCTGTTTTTGCTCCACAGGAGAAATGTTGCTGAATCCAGGTCCCCAGATAAGCCGCGGCTCGATTTCCTCCCCTTTTTTCAAGATATTGACCTGGACATCGAAGTCATATTTTCCTTCTTGGAAAATAAAAACTTTCTCAGCCTGGATTCCGCTCTCATCAGCATACTGAAAACGGAGCTCTCCTTTTTGGCCTTCTGCCAATTGGAATTCAGGAGCCGTGAATTTATACAGGGCGCTGTTAATGATGGCATCGAAGCTTGGGTCCTCAGTTCTCAGAGAGAAGGGATAGATTTGGAGTTCTGCTGCGCGCTGGGAGACAAGCTCCAAATCTTCTCCTTTGTCGTCCTTATGTTTCTTCAGCTTCCAACTTATCAGAATTCCTCCTTTATTGCTCCAAACGGCCTTGTAGAGCGAAGTATCAATGATGATTTGCTGTTCGCCTGGCGCAGATATGGTTTGTAAGGGCTTTTGCTCAGCTTTTTTGGGGATTGTTTGGGGAGGAGGAAATTCTTTTTGAGACGGCTCGAGCCCAGGACCCTTCTCAACTGTCGGCAGCGGAGGGGTTTCAGACACGGGTTTCTTCTTTAAGAAGAGGGCTTGATAGAGAATCAAGACCAGAACAGAAAGAACTAGGGCTATAATGACTCTTTTTTCCATTTCATCGACCTCTTAAGGAACAAGGTCAACCCCTCCTGGATGGAACGGATGGCACTTGAGGAGTCTCTTGCTTCCTAAAAATATTCCCTTGATAAAACCATATTTCTCTATAGCTTGGTAGGTATAAACAGAGCAAGTCGGATAAAAGCGGCAGTGCCGGCCGAAAAGGGGGGATAGGAACAATTGATAGCACCTTATCAGCAATAAACTAATCTGTTTCATTAAGGTCGGGTTTTTTGATAAATGGATTCGATGGCGGCAAAGTAATCTCTTTGGAGCATTGGCCATGAGGACTCATGAATTTCTTTCTTGGCGATGAAGATGATGTCAAGAGGGTCTTTAAGCAATTTTTTGTTCCTTCGGAATAAGGCTCTCATCAATCTTTTGATTCTATTTCTTCTTACGGCGTTGCCTATTTTTTTACTGGCGATAACGGCCATTCTGGAAAAATTTAAATCATTGGAGAGATAAATAAGATTGAAATATTTTCCTCTGTAACGATTGCCTTTTTTATAAAGAGATAAAAAATCTTTTTTCTTTCTTATCCTCTCTTGAGGACTAAGGGTTTCGTCCATTAACCGGCGAGTCTTTTCCTCCCTTTAGCTCTTCTGTTTTTGATGACATGACGTCCGCCCTTAGTTCTCATCCTGACCAGGAATCCGTGATTTTTTTTTCTCTTTCTTACGTTAGGCTGGAAGGTTCTTTTCATCTTTTTCGATTAGAGCCTTTATCTATTGAGAAAATATGTTAATAAACCTTATTTTATCTGTCAAGCTTGCAGAATATAATTTCCTTCATCTTTATTGATTTTTCAGGGGAAAAGCGGCATATCTTGGGAGACAAGCGGCATGAGCCCTAACGAGGTTTTTCGCCGCGGTAAAAAAGATTTTATCGATTTTTCAAGATTGATTGACTATCCAGGTTTTCTAGAATATAATAGCAAAGATGAATTTCTTCAAGATTGGAGATAAAGTCATTTATCCCAATCAAGGGCTTGGGGTTATAGAAGATATCCAGGAAGTCAGCTATGATGGACAATGCTGCAGAGTCTATCATCTAAGGTTGCTTTCAAACAATGCCTTGGTTCTAATCCCTTCTTCTAATGCTGAAGGGCTTGGAATTAGAAAGCCCATTCCAGAAAAAAGCATCAAAAAAATTTTTGATTACATGAAAAATGCAGATGTTGATGTCAGCATGAATTGGAAGGGAAGATACAAAGAACATCTTAACCTCATGAAATCGGGTTCGATACAGGATATGGTTTTAGTGCTGAAGAGCCTCTTTTACCTCAATTTGATCAAGCCTCTTTCTTTCCGCGAAAAGAAGATGATGGAAAAGGTTAAAGAGCTTATTGTCTCTGAAATTTCAGAAGTATCTTCTCTCCCGTCTTCCAAGATTGAAGAAAAAGTCATGGATGCTCTATCTCTCTGTTTTGAAGATGTAGAGCCTCGAGTCGATTCCTGATTCTCAAAACATGCTCCTTCCTGCCTTTATTCTTTTTTTTCTTTTTCTCCTCCTCAGTGCTCTATTTTCTGCTTCCGAAACGGGCTTTATTACTGCTAATCCCTATAAGCTGGATTATTTAGAAAAAAAAGGCTCAAAGAGGGCAAGAGTTGTAAAAAAGTTATTGAGGAGGATAGATCATATTCTGGCAACCGTTCTTATCGGGAACAATCTTGTGAATGCAGCAGCAGCTTCTGTGGCGACTTCAATTTTTATCTCAATTGTCCCCAACAGAAATCATGCTGTTCTGCTGGCCACTGTGGTGACAACTATTTTGCTTCTTATTATTTCCGAGATTACGCCGAAAACTTATGCCGCCCGCAATCCGATCAAGATTTCTTTTCTCCTTGTCGAGCCCGTGAGGTTTTTTATTGTCGTCTTTTATCCTTTTGTCCAGGCGTTCACTTTTTTTTCCCGCTTGATCTTTCCTTCTTCCCGGGAAGAGGAACGAGGTCTTGCTCCAACTCTGAACGAGGAAGAGATAAAAATATTACTGGGAAGGGGAATAAAAGGGATGTCTGCCCTTCGGAAAAGAATGATATCAGGCGTTCTGGACATCGGCTCTCGTCCAGTCAGGGAAGTTATGATTCCCCGTCCGCAGGTCAGCGCCGTCGAGGTCAACTCTTCCCTTCAGCAAATTCTTGAGGTCATCCTTTCCACTGGATTTTCCAGATTTCCTGTTTATAAAGGAAGGCTGGATAACATCGAGGGAACTATTCAAGCCAAAGAGGTTATTCCATATATTATTGAAAATAAAGAAATTAATATATATGGACTCCTGAGGAAGCCCGTTTTTGTCCCTGAATCCGCATCCTTGGAGAAGGTTTTGCTCCAGATGCAGGAGACGGCCAATCATCTTGTTTTTGTGGTCGATGAGTTCGGAAGTGTGGAAGGGATTGCGACTCTTGAGAATATTATCGAAGAAATAGTGGGAGAAATACAGGATGGCTATGGCGCCAAAACAGAAGAGTGGTTCAGTCAAGTGGAAAAGAATGTTTTTATCATCAACGGCAGAGCTTCAATCAAAGACGTAAACCAGAGGCTCCCTTTTAAATTGCCAGAGAGAAAAGAGTATACGACATTAGCCGGCTTTTTCCTTTATCAATTTGGGAAAATTCCCCAGGAAGGAGAGTTTCTAAGCTATAAAGGGCATAAGTTTATTGTCGAACGAATGAACAAACGTCACCTCAGCCTGCTTCGGGTCATACTCTAGGAGAAGAGAGATGAAAGTCGTGGCCACGAACAAAAAAGCTTACTTCAATTATGACCTGCTGGAAAATTATGAAGCCGGAGTCTCTCTTGTCGGAAGCGAGGTCAAGTCGATTCGGCAAGGAAGGATAAGTTTAAAAGACAGCTATGCTGAAGTCAGAGGAGGCGAGGTCATTCTTCTTAACTTCCACATCAGCCCTTATGAAGCCGCAAGCAGATTCAATCATGATCCTGAGCGGGAGAAAAAGCTTCTGCTTCATCGACGCGAGATAAAGCGCTTGTCAGGAAAGATAAGGGAAAAAGGCTTGACGCTTGTTCCGACAAAGGTTCTGTTCAACGACAAAGGAAAAGTGAAGATTGAAATCGCGCTGGCCAAGGGAAAGAAAGCCTACCAGAAAAAAGAGGTGATAAAAGAGAGGGACCGCGAGCGGGAGTTAAGGGCTGAGCTGAAAAAGAGGTTGAGATAACCTGTAGGTCAACCTTATGGCTTCAACCATACTCTGAGAGCTGGCAATCCCCTTGCCGGCAATGTCAAAGGCTGTTCCGTTTCCTTTTCCTCTTCAGAGCCAAGCAGTCCATTTTCTCCGGCATGAGGATTCAGGCCAGCGACCAGGAATTGAAATCTTTCAGGCTGTATTTTTTCCAGGCATTGCTGGAGACGAAGGAAAAAATCCTTCAGGTTTTATTAAAAATTATAAAAACCCTCGAGCTCAATCCAGGAGAAAAAACGCCAAAGAGATGTTTAAAAGAACGTGAGAAGAAATAATTCAAGCTATAAGAAATTCATTTTCGGCTGAGATAGCTGAGTGAGCATTTATACGCCAATTTTGCACTTGTCTCGGAGTGGGGTCGATCGTCAACTTCACAGCTGAGGCAACTCCCTTATCGCCATTCCATGAGGTAACGGATGACGATGGGTATGCCATCCTCATTTTCGTTAATGAAACTGTAGGCCTTATTGTTCCTTATGTAATAAAGCAACTCTTCCGGAGGGAGAAAAAAGAAGAGTCTATAGATCCCGTCTTTATCAAAGTAGTCACACTTGAGGTGACCTTGATCATTCTTCTTAAACGTTCGAACATAAAATCCGCCAACATCATCACAGATGAAGTAAAGCCACGGGGTATAATGATCAGGAAATTTAAGGGTGATGAAAGCCGGGACCCCTCGCTCGCCGAATCTCTCGGCAATTATTTTTTCTCGCTCTTCCTTCGTGATTTTCACGGGATCGTAGTCCTTGATGATTTTTTTGATGGGTTTTAATTCCTGGTTCAGAATCGTGAATTCATAGTCCGTATTTCTACCCCAGATAAAGCGGTCATCTTCCATTACAGTATACATATACCACTCGGAGACGGGGTTCAGTTCCCGATGCACAAATCCTGTTTTAGTGAAAGTCTGGAGGGAAAACCTTTTTCTTGAACTGGCCCTTTGGGATTGTGAATTATGGTCAGCCCGTTTCTTTTTTCAATTTTCGCTTTCTGCCAGGAATTAGGTGCTCCGAACAGAGATGCCAAAATGATCCCTACCAGGATCAGCCCTTGGTATTTAGAGATTCTCTTCATCGTAATCCCCCTTCGTTTAGGGATAGTAGTTTGGTTTTCAATGGTGGCAGTGCGCCGAGGCATTTTGTCATCATCTTCCCTTCATCCCATCATGAAAGATGATAAATCATAGCCAAAGGGACCGTCAAGAACTCATGAAGGATCAGATGAAGGGGTCGGAAGCCCGGGAGTGACATGAAGAAGCTTGAATCCGGCCAGACTTCTCCTTCGGGGGAAGAAAGAATCATGAAAAATATTCTAAAGCCGGAATGACGCCAGCCCGCGATCTTCTCCACCAACGCCTGAGAGATGAGTTTCTACCTGAGGAAAAGGGCGAAGACTTATCTGGAGAAAAACTCGGCGATCAGGCCGTCCTGGAACTGCGAGAGATGATGAAATATGCCTCGCTCGAGTCCGGTCGGGCAAGATAAAGAGAACGGCTATTCCAGGTCGGGGTATTTGTTCTTGAATTCGGCCTTTGTTTTCAAATAATTGATCAACTGCGGCCGATTCTTAATCATCCGTCTCAGCCGAGGATTCGGCAGGTAGTCGATGGTTTCCTTGAAGTTCTCCGCTGTTATGAACTCAGGATCCAACGTGCAACCTTCATAATCCTTGAAATGCTTCAAGAAGACATAACCATCACAAAAATCGCTCAACTTGAAATCATTGCGGCCAGCTGAATATAGTGTCCTGTCATCTCGAAGGCTCCCGAAAGGAGAATTCTTGATGTCAAAGCCGACTCGCTTGTCCTTGAATTCCCTCATGATTTCATCGATTACCCCAGCCGCAGGATAGCCGTAGCCCTTGGCGCTTCTCTTGGAAGGCCACGGAAAATGAAGGCAAATATTGAACACCCTCTCTGGGATCAGGCGAAAAACAAGGTGCCCCATTCTTTTTTCATTGAAGCCGAGGTTTTTCCCCTTATTGAAATCATAAACAGGGTCGCAAAAGCGTGTCGAAGCATGAACCTGTCCGACGTAGATCAGGGCCTTCTTTTTCTTGTTGATGAATTCATCGACGATGACTTGAAACATATGGTCATCCCGGTCGCCCTTGGTGAAGACTCGGGACCGAAGCTCAGATGTCATGTTCTCTCTGACTAGGGGCCAGTTTACTCTGTAGTCCAAATGGATTACCCGGAACTTCGGCGCGCCAGGAGGGAGAGATCGATTGAACTCCCAAGCTTTTCGATAAATATCCTGATACTCTTGGTACGGCCAGTAGCTTCCCCATTTGAACATGAGCCAGCGGGCTAGGTTTTCATCATACGTCTCCGCTATGAGGAGAGAATCCACTTTGGATTGATACTCTGAGCAGCCGCACTCGATTCCAAGGTCATAAACTCCGGCTTTGTGGAGAAGAGGAATAAGATCCTGGATTAATCTCACATCGTGTTTGATCTGATGGTGTTCTCCGATCGTGATGATATCATAATCCGCGAACTTGTTAAGGATATAATCTTCCGGAGTTTTCCAATTGGACTTCAAATAGGCGATGAGCTCCTTCTTCTCCTCGGGAGCAGGATCCCTGGCGGGCTTGATGTGCTGGCTCCAGCCGAGAAAGAGTGCGATTAAGGCCAGGAGGAATCCTTTTTTTTGCATCATCAACCCTCATTCATTAAAAGTCTAATATCCGGGCATAAGCCGTTTAGGTGCACGAGGCGATCTCTTCCTGGCTGGAATTCATAGGAATTTGGTTTTCGTCTCTGGTGGTCGAGCAAGCCTCTTGGTATAAATTTCCGCATCCAACCATCGTGGGGAAATATAAATCATGATAAAAAAGATATCAAGGAAAGCTTGAGGTCGCGGGGATATCTCCTTAATGCCGTTGGAGCCGCCAAAAGTACCGAAATGACCATGACCTGCCCGCTTGGTCAAAGTGGGATTATGAAAAATATCCTGCCGAAGTCTCTGCGGCTCCTTCCCCATACTGGTAGCAGACTTTATCTTCTCTTTCATCGAAGCAGAGCCGCTCCGGGGAAAGCAGCGGACGCATCATGTATTTGCCACCCGCTCGGCTTCTTCCCTGGTCTGGGCCCTGACCCGGCTGTGAACACCAAAAGAGAGAGACCGCGAGTGGGAGTTAAGGGCTGAGCTGAAAAAGAGGCTGAGATAACCTGTAAGCCAGCCTTATCGCTTCAACCATACTCTGAGAGCTGGCAATTCCCTTGCCGGCAATGTCAAAGGCTGTTCCATGGCAAGGAGAGGTGCGGACAAAGGGAAGGCCCAGAGTGGCGTTGACTCCTTTTTCAAAAGCTTCAAGCTTAAAGGGGATGAGCCCCTGATCATGATAAAGGGCGATGACGATTGTTTGGGCGAGGTTTAGGGCCTGGCGGAAAACAATGTCGGGCGGAAAAGGTCCGTTGATTCTTATTCCTTGTTTTTGCGCTTCTTTGATGGCAGGAACGATTTCCTTTTCCTCTTCAGAGCCAAGCAGTCCGTTTTCTCCGGCATGAGGATTCAGGCCAGCGACCAGGAATTGAAATCTTTCAGGCTGTATTTTTTCCAGGCATTGCTGGAGACGGAGGAAAAAATCCTTCAGGTTTTCTTTTTTCACCTTTTTCAATGCTTCTTTTAATGAAAGATGATGGCTGAAAAGGGCTATCTTCATCCTTTCTGACCAGAAAGCCATGATGGCTTGAGGATAAATTTGGCTGAAGAAATCTGTATGACCTTTCCATTTCAAGCCGGCCAGCTTCCAGGAATGTTTGGATATGGGCGCTGTGACTAAAGCTTGGATTGTTCCCTTTTTTAGCTCTTCGATAGCTTCCTTTAGAAAGGAGAAAGATGACATCCCATTCTCCTTGTTTGCAGCGCCTTTTTTTACTGTTTTTAGAGGAGTTTCTATTTCAAAGAGAGAAAAAGACGGGGAGTCCGTTTCTGTTCTTCTTTCAAAAGGTTGAATGCTCAGCTCAAGTTCCAGAGCCTGTTTCTCTTGCTCAATGACTGAAGATGAGCCAAAAAGTATGTAGCTAGCCTTAGGCAGAGAATTTATTGAGGAGAGAGCCTTTAAGATGACTTCAGGACCGATTCCCCCCGGGTCTCCAAGAGTAATCCCAATCTTGGGAAGAGTCATTTTTTTTCTTTGTTGTCATTGAGCTTGTAGAGATACTTGATCCTGCCTTTATAAATCAACAAATTGGGGGCAGCTTCGCGGTTGAGCTTTATACAGTTTCGATCGTACCATTCGATATATCCTTGGACAACCTCTCCGTCTTCAAGGACAATAGCCATAGGAGTCTTCTTGTTCATCTGCTTGAGGTAGTAATAATTTTCAGCGTGGGTATCGAAAGGCGGGTGAGCTTTCTTTTTTGTTGAATCGGTTCTCATCTTTTCTTTGATTTCAGATAAGTTTGGCCTAATAAGCTTTCTGTTCATATTTCACTTCTCCAAGATTAATGCTGGGAAAGAGACTATAGTGAAATTTGACATTTATCATAACACCAAATTTCTGAAATTTCAAGGAGATTGAAACAGAAATTGAAAAAAAGGAAGTTTTGACAATTTTCAGCGTCTAAACCTATGTTATAATCTATGTATTTTAATCCTTGAGTTCTATAAAGGAGGACTCAGTAGAGTTAAGATGAGTGACAAACATTATAAGATACGAAACTTGACAGTCGGGATATTCTTTATATTACTTTTTTATTCCGCAGCGTTGAAGGCAAATGATGAATTATTGACACTCGAATCAGCCATTCAGATGGCGCTCAGCCGGAACGAGCGGGCGATGGCGGCTGATGAGCAACTGGCTGCGGCCCAATCCCGAGTGGCTAGGGCGCGCGCCTATTTCATGCCAAGCTTGAGTGCGTCTGGAACCTATACTCGCCGGCCTTTTGAGGTTACAAGGGGCATAAGCGGAGGTCAGCAGATCGTTGTCCAGAAGCTCAATGCTTATTCAGGTTTGGCCTTGCTCAACTTGACAATCTTCGATTCTCGCGGCCTTCCTGCGCTCCTCCAAGCGAGCTCTGAGAGGAAAGCTGAGACCTATGCGGCTGCGGAAAGCAAGAGGCAGCTTGCCTTTGAAGTCAGCAACGCCTTCCTCACGACCCTAAGCGTGGAACAGGTCCTTGAAGCCTCCATGCACCGTTTTGAGTATGCTAAGCAGGCTCTTGAAGCTGCCAAGGCGCGCTACGCGGCAGGGCTTGTTTCCATCAATGATGTGACCAGGGCTGAGCTTGAGTATGCCACAGCCGAAATGGGAATCACCCAAGTCAAGGGGCAACTAACGACATCCTACCTTCAGCTGGGTTATCTTCTTGATGATAAGGAGGTGCTCCAGAAAAAGTTGGAAGTCCCAGAATTTCTGCTCCAAGCTGCTGCCAACAACCCGGCTGCCGCCGAACAGCTCATCAGCGAAGCTCAGGAAAGGCGCCTTGACCTGGGTTCGCTGCGCTGGCATGCTAAAGGGCAGCAGGCCCTTGTCGTGGAGCCAATTCTCAAATGGCTGCCCTCCCTGGCTTTCACCGGGCAATATCGTTACACCAATGAAGCCGGGCTAACAGGGAGGTCCACAAACTGGAACCTTGCCCTGACCGCGACCTGGTCTATCTTCGATGGATTCACTCGGAATGCCGATTACAAGGAAAGGAAAGCCCTGGCTGTCCTGGCCGACTTGGACGTCAAGTCAGCTATGCGCAGCGTTGAGCTCGATGTTCGCGACGCCCTGGTCTCCCTAACAAACCAGCAGGCTTCCCTCAAGCAGGCCACAGTCGCCCATGAGGTCGCCAAGAGGAATGCTGTGCAGATCGCTGAGCTTTACAGGCAGGGCTTAGCCACGGCTCTTCAAGTTGCAGACGCCAATGTCAGCCTTTTTGAGGCCGAGGTCGAGCTTGTCAGACAGCGCTACGGCTTGGCCATTGCTTACTTGAACCTTGAGGCCGCACTCGGATTAAGCCCATTCGGCAAGGAGCCAACACTGTGAAAAAAAAATATTTATGGATTCCGGTTTTTATAATATCAGCAGCATGTTTGTTGACCGTTGAATGCCGAAAAAATAAGGACCGAACGCCGCAGGCACCCCAAAAAAAGCAGGGCAGAACCTTCGATCGGTCGCAGATCACCTATCCTGTTGAGGTCGAAACTGTCCAAGAGAGGTCGATGGTCTATACTGTAAATGCGGTGGGTTCAGTCGATGCCTTTGAAAAAGTCCAGGTCACAGCCCGGGTTTCAGGCGTCGTCGACCGCGTCCTCTTCTCCGAGGGCAACTACGCCCAAGTCAACCAGGTTCTGGTGGAGATCGAGCCTGAACGCTACCGCCTGGCCGTGGAAGCTGCCCAGGCGGCCTATGAAAAGGCTGTAGCCTCAAAGGCTGATGCTGAGGCAGGACTCAAGCGTCGCGAAACAGTTATCAACCAGAATCCTGGACTAATCCCTGGTGAGGAGCTGGAAACGTGGCGGACAAAGGTGAGTCTGGCGAAGTCGGATGTAGCCCAGACCAAAGCTGCTCTCAACCAGGCCAAGCTTAACCTGCATGATGCCTATGTCCGAGCTCCATTCTCTGGCATCATCCAGACCCGCACAGTCCAGACAGGCCAATACGTCCAGACGGGCATGGTTCTAGCAACGCTTGTCCGTAGGAATCCTCTGCTCCTCCGCTTTAATGTGCCTGAACGCGACGCCAGCCAGCTTAAGGTTGGAATTAAAGCCCTCTTTAGATTGAGGAATGTGGATAAAGAGTTCAGCGCAAAAATCGTCCATGTGGCTGAGTCCGCCGACGAGGGCACGCGGATGGTCGCTATCACGGCTGAAATTGACGACACTAAAGAAGAAGCCCTTCGCCCCGGCTCCTTCGCCGAAATCACGATTCCGGTGAGCAGCGAAAGGAACGCGCCGGTCATTCCCCAAACCGCGATCCGGCCGAGCGAGCGTGGTTTCATTGCTTTTGTGGTCGAAGACAACAAGGCTGTTGAGCGCATCCTGACGCTCGGCATGAGAACAGCCGACGGCCGTGCGGAAGTTCTTTCCGGCCTCAAGCCAGGCGAGATGCTTGTCATCCGCGGCGCTGAAGCACTGAGAGATGGTGTCCCGGTGAGGGTGGGCGCTGCTCCTGAGAAGGCTTCAGCCCAGAGCCGGGAAGTAAAAAGAACGCCGTGAAAAGAGGAGTTTAGCCATGAAAATAACTGAAGCATGTGTCAGGAAGCCGGTACTGGCCTGGATGCTCATGGCAGCTACTGTTGTCTTTGGGCTCGTTGCAGCAACAAGGATCGGGATCAGTCAGTTCCCTGATGTCGATTTTCCCAACATTACGGTCTCAGTCGTATGGGAAGGAGCGGCTCCAGAGGTCATCGAGAATGACATCGTCGAGCCCTTGGAAGAAGCACTGGTCCAAGTGGAAGGCATCCGCACCATCAGTTCTTTTTCGAGGCAATCTTCGGCCTTCATTACCCTTGAATTCGAACTCTCCAGGAAAGTCGACCTCGCTATGCAGGATGTGCAGGCTGTAGTCTCACAGACAGCGCGGCGCCTGCCTCGCGACATCGACCCGCCTGTTATTAGCAAAAGCAATCCCGAAGACCAGCCTATCATGATGCTTTCCTTAGCCGGGCCGTTTCCGCAGAGAGTCCTGAGCGACTACGTCCAGTACAGTTTAAAGGAGAAGCTGCAGACTGTTCCCGGCGTGGGAGAGATTATGGTCATGGGAGTTCAGAGCCGGAACGTCCGCATCTGGCTCGATGCTACCAAGCTGGATGAGAATGGCCTGACGGTCAAGGACATCATTTTGGCTCTTCAGCGTGAACACGTGGAGCTGCCAGCCGGCAGGTTAGAGACACAAGGACGAGAAATCAATGTCCGTGTCCTGGGCGAGGCCATAGACCTTGAAACCCTGCGCCACATCGTCATCCGAGAGGTCGGCGGAAGCCCGATTTATCTCAGCGATGTTTCCCTGGTTGAGGATGGCTTTGAGGATATTCGCCGCCTGGCCCGGGTCAACGGCCTGCCTGCTCAGGGCATCGCCATCAAGAAGCAGCGCGGAGCAAATGCCGTAGCCGTGGCCAAGGCAACTCATGCCTCGCTGGATGAATTCCAGAAAACCCTTCCTGAGAACATGACAATCAACGTGGTCTTTGACTCGACAAAGTTCATCGAGGACTCGGTCAAGGAGATCCAGCTCGAGCTCTTCCTCTCTGTGACCCTGACAGCCTTAGTCTGCTGGATGTTCCTGGGCTCTTTCTCAAGCACCCTGAATGTCATTCTGGCCATTCCAATGTCCCTTATGGGGACGATCGCCATCATCTATTTCCTCGGATTCACCTTCAACACCTTCACGCTCTTAGGACTGGCTTTGGCTGTGGGTATTGTTGTCGATGACGCCATCATGGTCATGGAAAATATCTTCCGACACAGAGAAGGCGGAAAAGGGCTGGTCAAAGCTGCCCTGGAAGGCACCCAGGAGATTGCCTTCGCCGCTCTAGCCGCTACCCTGGCGGTCGTGGCCATTTTCATTCCGGTCGTGTTCATCAAGGGCATCATTGGCCGGTTTTTCCTTCAGTTCGGGATAACACTCTGCCTGGCTGTTCTTCTTTCCTATGTCGAAGCTGTGACTCTTGCTCCATCCCGGTGCTCTCAATTCCTAAAAACATCGCGCGAAGGACGGAGTCGGCTGGGCCTCGTTGTGGATGACAGCTTCCGCTGGCTGGAAAAAACATATGCCAAAGTTCTTCAGCGCAGCCTCAGAAAGCCAATCCTTGTGCTTGTCCCGGCAGTCATCCTCTTCGGGGCGGCGCTTTTAATTTTAAAATTCATGCCGGCAGAGTTTGTCCCCTCCCAGGACCTCAGCCGCATTTCAGTCAGGCTGCAAACCGCAGTTGGCTCAGACATCAACGAGACGGGCAAGCTTGTTCAAAAGGCCGAGACCATTATCGCCAGCCGTCCTGAAGTCATCCAGCTCTTCACCAATGTCGGAGGCATGGGCGGAGGCGGAGTCAACCAGGGGAATATGTTCGTCACTCTTATTCCGCCCAGCCAGCGTAAAGCCAGTCAGGCAGAATTCTCGGCAACCATTCGTCGGGAGCTGAACTCCATTCCGGGTTTGCGTGCCGTCATCCAGGACCTTTCGCAGCAAGGTTTTACAGCCCAGCGCGGCTTCCCGGTTCAGTTCTCGGTCCGCGGCCCGAACTGGGACCAGCTTGTCGTGCTGAGCCAGAAAGTGATGAGCCAGCTTGCTGCAAGCGGCTATGTCGTCGATTTGGACACGGACTACCAGATCGGCATGCCCGAGCTTCGTGTCCTTCCTGATAGAGCTGTGGCCGCAGATATTGGAGTCTCGGTGGACGATGTGGCTACGACCATCAACGCTCTCGTGGGCGGGGTGAGGGTAGGTAAATATAGCTCAGGCGGTCGGCGGATCGATGTCCGCCTGAAGCTTCTGGCCTCCCAAAGGTCAAGGCCTGAGGACTTGGCCAGGCTGCGTGTGCGGACAAGGTCTGGCGAGCTCGTGCCTTTGTCGTCCCTGGTGACTTACGAGGAACGGCCCGCGCTCCAGGCCATCACCCGCCGCGAGCGTGAGAGGGCAATCACTATCTATGCCAACGTGGCCCCTGGTCATTCTCAGGCTGAAGCTCTGAAGTTTGTGGAAAGCTTGGGCAAAGACCTTCCAGTGGGGTATAGGGCCGTGCTCGGCGGAGCCAGCGTGGCTTACCGCGAGTCCATGAGCAGTCTTATCTTTGCCCTGTTTCTAGGCGTCGCTATCGCCTACATGGTCCTGGCCTCTCAGTTTAATTCCTATAAAGACCCGGTGACGATCATCACCATTTTACCGTTGTCCATCGCCGGCGCAGCTTTTGCCCTTCTCATTGCCGGAAAGAGCCTGAACATCTTCAGCATGATCGGACTTCTGCTGCTGATGGGTATCGTCAAGAAAAATTCCATCATTCTTGTGGACTATGCGAACAATTTTAAGAGGCAGGGGTTTGACGCTCGCCAGTCCATGGAGAAAGCAGGGCCTATCAGGTTGAGGCCCATCCTGATGACAGCCACGGCCACCCTTATGGCCGCCATCCCGCCGGCTCTGGGCATTGGTCCTGGGTCGGAAATTCGAACTCCCATGGCCATCGCAGTCATCGGCGGACTTGTGCTGTCCACGATGCTGAGCCTGGTCGTCGTACCCTCCTTCTACATCATTGCCGACCGCTTGGTTAAAAAGAGAAAGAAGCTAGTTGAGGAACCCCGGCTCATCCCTTCTGCTGAAGAGACGAGTCGATAAGACAGCTGTCATCAGGACTATTTCAAGCCAAGACTCACGACACGCCCAGTGTAGCGCTAAATCCAATTTTCCGATAACGCGAAACGTAATTCCTTTTTTTCAGAATAAGGACAGGAACCCAGCCAAAAGGTTTGATAATTGACGTGTTCAGCCCGATCCATAAATTCTTATTGGTAAAAAAAGAAACCTAAAAAATATTTTTATCATAAAAGATAGGGCACAGGATTTATGAGTTTTAGGTAAGAATCATGAAATTAAAAGGGAAAATTGACTTCAATTCTTGTCCATGCTATAAGCTGTTCCAAACCTGACCAAAGGATAATCGAATCATGGGGAAAGGATCTTATGGATAAGAAAGAAGTTTCGTTATTATAGAAATGTTACATTTTTTTCTAGGGAGATTGAAATGAAAGAGCTTGAAGGAAGGGCAGCCATTGTCACTGGCGGAGGCCAGGGGATAGGCAGGGCGATTGCAGCCAAGCTATTGAAGGCAGGAGCCGAGCTTATGATTGCTGATGTCGATGCTTCACTAGCTGAAAAGACGGCGAAAGAATTGAGTAAAAAAAAAGCAAGGTCAATCGCAACTCAGGTTGATGTGACTCAAGAGAAATCTGTGAAAGAAATGATGGAGACAGCGTTAAATGAATTGGGGAAGGTCGATATCCTCATCAATAACGCTGGAATCATGTTCAGGACAAGGATTCAAGATATTACTTTGGATGAGTGGGAGAAAACATTAGAAGTCAATCTCACCGGGCCATTTCTCTGCACCCAAGCTGTTCTCCCTGCGATGAAGAAAAATAGCTACGGACGGATTGTGAATATCTCTTCGTCAGCCGGAAGGAGTGTGAGCACTCTGGGAGGTGCTCACTACACGGCGTCCAAGGCTGGGCTTCTTGGATTCACCAGAGCTGTGGCTAAAGAAGTGGCTTCTTTCGGAATTACAGTGAATGCCATCTGCCCTGGGCTTATTGATACCAGAATGGCAAGAGCTTCGACTACAAAAGAGGAATTGGAAAAATTTATAAGTTCCTTTCCCATTCAGAGATTAGGCCTTCCGGAAGAAATTGGAGACATTGTTGTCTTTCTCTGCTCTGAGAAAGCTTCCTATATTACCGGAGCATCCATAGACATCAACGGCGGCGACCTTATGATTTAAAAAAGTACAAATAGAAATAAAAGGAACGCAGGCTCTTAGAATCCTCATTCTGCAGATTTGTATTCTGTAGGAAGGAGGTCTAGCCTGAAGGCTTATTTTCCGGGAAGTTCAGATAGA
>Ga0315306_10000335_pt1 | contig 22376 bp, 20 predicted proteins | sample TDP1_MG_FD_203803 | JGI IMG/M metagenome (GOLD analysis project Ga0315306, IMG submission 203803) | Freshwater sediment microbial communities from Lake Towuti, South Sulawesi, Indonesia - TDP1 | ecosystem: Environmental > Aquatic > Freshwater > Lake > Sediment | place: Indonesia: South Sulawesi... | reverse complement strand
CGTAACTTCCAGTGCAGTCTATGTACTCCTTGCCGTTGATATCCCAGACTAAGACTCCTTTGCCCCTAACGAGGACTACTGGTCTTTTGGCGTATACATTTGCCATCAGGTTTCCTTCGATGTTCATGACTTCTTGTTCATTCATGACTTATCACTGTGCCACATTCATGTCTTAACGCAGAGGAAATAGGCAGCCTTTCGAACCCCGACGAGATTGATACCTCACCGGTCCCTTGATTGAGAGCCTCCACTGCTGCGTATACCTTAGTAATCATTCCGTGCCCAATTTTAGGAAGTGCATCCCTCGCCTCGGAAACGTTCAACTTCGGCACTAACTTGCCCTCTAGAATTAGGCCCTCCACGTCAGTCAGAAGAATAAGCCTGTCTGCATTGAGAGTTCCAGCGACGTAAGCCGCTGTTCTGTCTCCATCCACGTTGAGGGGTTCGAGTTCTTCGCTCACGGCAACCGGCGCTATGACTGGAACGTAGCTATTTTCTATGAGAAGCCGCAACAAATTGGCGTTGACTTCGCATACTTTTCCAGTATAACCACCATCAACAACCCTTTTCCCTCCCCCCTCATCGACAACGACAAGTCTTTTTTTGCGTTCCGCCCGCAGAAGAAGTCCGTCTAAACCAGACAGCCCTATGGCTGGTATGCCTTGACTATGGAGAGCTAAAACTATCTGTTTATTGATTTTTCCAACCATAACCATTGTGTATATTTCAATGGTGTCTTTGTCCGTGTACCGACTGCTGAAGCCTTCTGGGGAGACTACGAACTCTTGCTCCTTACCTAACTTAGAGGCGATTTCATTCACCTCTGTTCTTCCGCCGTGAACAAGAACTACCTTGTTATTAGAGAGAATGCTCTTTATGTCAGAAACAAGTTCGGGTGAAGACTCCCCTTTTAATACGCTTCCGCCCACTTTTATCACAATTAACATTGCGATCACATCGGGTGGAAACCCATGCTTTCCAGTCCAGTTTTTTCGTTAACGCCAAGAACTACGTTTAAGCACTGGACTCCTTGGCCGGCTGCTCCTTTCATCATGTTGTCGATTGCTGATAGTATAACAAGTCGATTAGCGTGAGAATCGAATTCGAAGCCGATGTCGCAAAAATTTGTTCCTATCACGACTTTTGGGTCTGGAAGTTGATAAAGCCCCTTGTGATACCGTACGAGGCGTATGAAGGGTTCTCCTTGGTATTGCGAGCGATAGATTTTCCAAACGTCTTTGTCTGTCAGAGATTTTGTTGGGAAAACGTGAATGGTTGATAAAATGCCCCTAACCATGTTAACTGCGTGGGTGGAAAAAGATATCGTTATTGGTTTATTTGCGAGAAGGTTGAGTTCCTGTTCAATTTCTGCGATATGTCTGTGACCCACTGGTTTGTAAGGTCTTACTCCTCCGAATCTTTCCGAATGGTGAGATGCAAGCGAAGGTGCGCTACCTGCACCTGAAGAGCCGACTTTCGTATCAACAACAACTATGTCTTCTTCTATAACGTTAGCCTTCACTAGTGGTGCTAATCCGAGAGTGGTTGCAACAGCTGTGCATCCTGGGCAAGCTATGAGGCGTGCATTCTTTATCTCTTGGCGATGCAATTCGGTTAAACCATACACCGCTTCTTTCAATAGTTCAGGGTGAGTGTGATTCCATCCATACCACTTTTTGTAATCGCATTGATTTTTCAAACGAAAATCTGCGCTCATGTCAATAACCTTGAGCCTCATTTCGAGTAGTTTTGGCACAAGATTTACGGAGCTACCGTGCGGCATCGCCGTGAAAACGATGTCACAATTGTTTTTGATTTGAGAAAAGTTCAAGCTGAGGAACTTCAACCTTGTGAGCCCTCGAAGGTTAGGGTGAACTACGAAGACGTATTCGCCAGCATTTTTGCGCGAAGTAATTGTTGTAACCTCCACTTGCGGATGAGTGAGAAGCAGGCGTAGAAGCTCTCCACCAACGTATCCTGAAGCACCGATGATTCCCACTCTCATTTTTCTCGCCTCAATTATTGGAGTCAATAACGCTTTGGGCACATCTGAGTAAGTGTACTGCTAAATTGATTCCAGCAATCAGCCTGGTCTGCTCCCAGAATTCTGGGCAGGAGTTTGCTTCGTGGAATACTGTGTTATGTTTATTCTTTTCCACGCTTTCTTCGATTATTTTCTTAACGTTTTCATACGCCTCTGAGTTCTTGTAGTTTTGAAAGGCTTTCTCTAACCTCTTGTTCCAGCCTAAAAAGTCCGTCCTTTTCGTTTCATCACTCTTGACCTTTTTCACTGCGTCAAAGGGCACTGCAAGTTTATCGAGTTCCGATCTGATGTGTTCATCGTCAACAATTTTGTCTCTGTCAACGTCAATCATTGAATCAAAGGCTAAGAGCCATGCGTCACTGTTTTTTCCAATCGCTCTGCCACACTTGACAGCTAAATCTCTAATGTAAAGAGGCAGGTTAGCATCAAACACAAAATTGCCCAAAAAAGTGTTTGTTCTGAAATCTTTCAACCCAGCCCTCGCCAAAGCCCTTGGATAACACCACGGCGCTCTTCCCTTCTCCTTAGTCACTATTATTCTCAAGTCGTAGAACCACTTTGGAACAAGCTCTTGAGCAAGGACACCAATGGGGTTGGTGATCGACGGCTCGGTTTCTTGAAGGATCATTAAGAGATCGTCTCGATTCTTGGCGAGCCTAACGTCCTTTCCATGTGTACCGGCATCGGGTTTAATCACGATTTCTCTATCGCCGAGCTCCTGTTGTATCAAATCTGCGATTTCTTTTTCGTTGTGAATCTCGTTCTTATCTGGCATAGTTTCATGAGAGTCGCACGGAATGTAAACTGTTCTAGGAATTTTAATTCCCTCCTTCCAGAAGTGGAGCAAGGTCGTTAACTTGCTGAAGCATACGGATTCGATGTGTGAAGGATTTATGACACGCTTGCCGAATGATTCCAGTATGTTAGTTGCAAAGAGCCTGCGATTCTTACTCTGCGCCCTGTTTAATACCACGGCAACGTTTTCAATGATCTTTGAGTAGTTTCTTCCTTTGCTCTTAACGCTGTAGCCATTTTTGTCCACTCTGATGGAAACTTTGCGAAAGGGAGTGTACACTAGGTTTATTCCTAGCTCTTGCGCGGTTAGCTTTATACCCATCTCATCGGTTTCAGCGCGCTCATACAAAATTCCTATACTCATCTATTTTTACAGCCTACCTTCAGATAACATTTTTAATTCTGCGTGTTTCCAAATCAGCCTCGTTTACTTCTGTGGGTGAGAGAGCTGTGTAAAGGAATTTTAGTTATTCTCCCCAGTCTTCTCCTTCGATTGCCAGTTCTTGAAGCTCCACTAATTCTCCCCGTACCCACTTCACTTCGAGTTCAAGTCCACAGCTGGGGCAGCTCAGAATTTCCCCTTTCACGACACTATCATGGATTTCAAACTCCGCATCGCAATCAGGGCACCTGGCCTTTTCCAATGGTTCCACCTATTGATCCTGTTTAACTCATTATAGAAATCGACGCTATTTATAAGAATTACGGAATAAAAACGTCAAAAAATAAAATATTCAAACAAAATTGTACGAATTTCGTAAAATTCTATGATAACGAGAATCAAGGGGCGCTTTTCGATCCTTAGCGCTGATATTTCTGGAAGAGAAGATAAAGACTATACGAAATTCGTTATAAAGTGCCTTTGTTTTTCAGAAATCGTTAAATTTTTTCTCCACTGAACAATAGAGGGGTGGAGTAGATGGATGATACTGACAGGGAGATAGTCAGGATTCTGAAAAACGATGGACGAGCCACTCACAGCGACATTGGAAAAAGGGTTGGTTTATCCGAGGGGGCTGTTAGGAAAAGGATTAAGGCGCTCGTTGACTCTGGCGTAATAAGACGATTCACCATTAAAATGGGGCTCACGGAAGGCGCGGAAGCAATAACCATGGTCTCGATAAACCCTGCCCTCCCAACATCAGAAGTTTCAAAGGCGATAAAGGAGATCCCAAATGTCGAAACCGTTTACGAAACTACAGGCCAATACGATATCGCCGCTATCATAGCTGGTCTGAATATAGCGGAGGTTAACGAATGCGTTGAGAAAATTCGCCGAGTGCACGGAGTCATAAACACAAACACAATGATCATTTTACGTAGCTGGTAGTCGAAAGTAAACAAGCTCAAGGGAGGACGCAGCTTAAAAGAAGACTTAACGAAAGAGATTCCTAGATTCTTTCGTTGATGGTAGCCCGGGGGAGATTCGAACTCCCGTCGACGGGTCCAAAGCCCGCCATGCTTGTCCACTACACTCGGCGGAAGACTAGTTGACTGCTGCTCTTCCTCCACCGGGCTTGGTAGGGTTTCCGGGCTATAGGGTTGTGTGTTTGCGTCTTTTATTGTTCTGTCGCGTGGATTTATGTCTTTAATGTTGGTCCGCGACCCTCAGCTAGGTATGGAAGGCGGCTTCTAAAGGCTACGATTTTGTCGCCGAACTTTGAAAGGTATGCCAATATAATTTCCTTGCCTCTTTCTGTGACTGCGAAGACGGGTATCGCCACGCCTATCTGCATCACCGCTATTGGGCCAATCCGTTGGCGAATTATTCCTGAGGCGCTGGCGCAGACAACGTCAGCTTCAGCAACGTGCTTAGCATCTTCTTCGGTTACGCAGGTGTTGCACACCGAGAAAATAGTGGCTTCCACTCCAAGTTTTTTCTCGGCTCTTCTGATTCTGGTTATCCACTCTGCTTGGAATCCTGCAACGGTTGCAGCTACGCCTTTGTACCCCATTTCTGCTGCTTTTCTGACGCCCTCCAGCTGGTCTATCTTTGCTGAGGCAGGGTCGAGTACAACGCCGTTGTTTGTCTCTATGTGCCGTATAGTGGCTCGGATAGGCGATGTTCTGACTACGCCGGTCAGCCTTGCGCCAATGCCCTGCACAAGCGAAGGGTTTGGGGTTATCACCGTTCCGGCGCCGTCGCACACAACAACGGCGCAATCCAGTAACCCGCTCTCCATGCAGACCTTTATCATCTCCGAGGCTCCATATGTGACCACCAGCGAGTCGTCGAAGGCTCGGTCTTGGCAGCAAAATCCGTGCAACCTCATTTTGGCTTCAACCGTTTTCTTAACCGCTTCTCTGTCGATCTTCTTGAAGCCGTAGAGAGACTCGTGCAGGGGGCAGTGAACAATTCTGGGTTCGCTCACCACTCGGACCTTCCCAGCACATATTTTTACGCGGGCGCCACAGCACTGAATCTCGTGCTCGCATCTCATGAGTATCAGAACCATCCATGAGGGCTGTTTGGAATAAATGTTTGTGTGCGACGTCTCATAAAAGCATGGATTATTCTTCTGGATGAAAACACAAGAAAACCTTATTAGCAGCGAGGTTGTTCTTGTGGCAATCCTTCCGATTGGAGAACAGCGCCATGCAAGTGCTTAAGGAGACGAACGGTTTGCAGACCGTCTACTGCCTCAGAAGCGACGAATCAGACGAGGTGCTGGGTGAGGCTGTGGTTTCCGAGTTAGCTGACGAGGTTAGGTTGCACGGTGTTTTTGTGAGGCAGGATTACAGGGGGAGGGGGTATGGCGACGCCTTGATGCAAGCTGTTCTAAGGCATGGAGAAGGCAGAAGGGTGACGCTGTGCACAGGTTTTGGAAACATCAGGTTCTTCGAGCGGTTCGGGTTCGTGGTCACCGAAGTGGGTGAGAGCCTGGTTTCGATGGAGAGAAACCCGTAGGGTTCAAGTCTTCTTTAGTGAAAGCGTCATAATGATTTCATCCGTGTATGTTCCGTCTAGAAACTTGACTCCGTTCTTGATTTTTCCGCACTCTTGAAAGCCAAACTTCTGGTAGAAGTGAACAGCTTGATAGTTGGATGCGAACACCGTGAGCTTAATGATTTCAAAATCTCTTTCTCTTGCGGTTTCGATGGCTGCTTTCATAAGGCGTGTGCCGACTCCCATGTTTCTGAATTCCTTTCTTAGGTAGATTCCAACGTAGGCTACGTGTGAGGCTTTTCCTCGTCGTGGTTCGAGGGATGCTCCTCCTATCAATTGGTTGTTCACTCTTGCGGCGATGAAGGTCATGCCCGCTTTTGCGTGGTCTTGATACCATTTTCGTGCTGTTTCCAGGTCTGGCAATCCTTCGTTTCTGTGGAAGTACATTCCTTCCTGAATCACGCTGTTGAAGACTGGGATGAGTTGGGGGAGGTCTTGTTCTCTTAGGTGGTCGAAGGTTAGGGTTCGACCGTCGGGTAGTTTATGCTTCTCTTGAGTTATAGTGACGCAGCCTCAGCGAGGTTTTGTTTTTCGTTCGGAAAAGGATTATTGCCTCTTCTCATATTATTCTATTTTGCAGGCTTTGCCTTGGGAGTCAACCTAACGCCTATAATGGTGAAGAGAATTCTCAGCCTCAACGACCTCAGGGGTAGAAGTCTCGCAGTGGACGCCAACAACACGCTGTATCAGTTTTTGGCTCTCATCCGCTTGCCCGACGGCACGCCCCTGCAGGACTCGAGTGGCAACGTCACTTCCCACTTAGCTGGGCTCATGTTTCGCTCCACGCGCCTCGTCCACGATTACGACATCAATCTAGCGTTTGTCTTCGACGGCTTGCCTCCGCAACTCAAGGAGAGGGAAATCACGAAGAGGCGGGAGCAGAGGGCTAAGGCTACAAGGGAGTGGGAGACAGCCCTGAAGTCGGGAGACTTCGCTACGGCCTTCTCGAAGGCTGTCATGACCAGTCGACTGACGCGTCCCATGATTGAAGACTCCAAGCGGCTCTTGACGTTGCTGGGGATTCCCTTCGTCGAGGCTCCGAGCGAGGCAGAAGCCCAGACAGCCCACATGGCTCTGAAGGGAGAGGTCTGGGCGGCGAGCAGCAAGGACTACGACTCGCTCCTCTTTGGGGCTCCGAGACTTGTGCGTTATCTAACGATCTCTGGAAAGGAGTTCTTGCCCAGCAAGGGAATCACTCGACCGTTGAAGCCCGAGCTCATCGACTTGGACAAGCTTCTATCTCATCAACGGATTAATCGTGAGCAGCTCATCGACGTCGCCATACTGATTGGCACAGACTTCAACGAGGGTGTGAAGGGAATCGGACCCAAGACAGCGCTGGACCTGGTCAAGCAGTATGGCAAACTTGAAAATCTCCCGAACGAAACACGCTCAAGAATCTTGACTCAAAACATCGAGGAGGTGCGAAGAATCTTCTTGGAGCCAAAAGTGAGCGCAGACTATAGCCTCAGATACGGAAACCTACAAGAAGACGAGCTCCTACATTTTCTCTGCGAACAAAGAGACTTCTCAAAAGAGAGAGTGCAAAAGGTCGTAGAGAGAATGAAGAAGTTCTATGCAGGCAAGAAACAGATGGAACTGCAGAAGTGGTTCAGTTAGAACTACTGAGCTACAGCAAACCGTAGGATTTGAACGAGAGTTTTTACGTGTTTTGTTGTTTTGTCTTAGTCAGCTCCTTGATGGGGGCGTAAATCGTCTTCAGAGGCCACTCTATTTTCATGCCCGCGAGTTTCAGCCTCGCCAGCGTCGTGTCGTAGCCGTCCATGACTTCCTCCTCCAGACTTCTGGGCAGACGAGGGTCAATTTCGACTAGTTTCTGGACGAGGTTTTCTCTTTCTTTGGGCGTCATTATGCGTGGGTCGGCGCTCATGGCTGCCACGTGAAAGCTCACGCTGTAGTTCAGCAGGTTGCGTATCGCTTGAAAGGGAATCTCGAAGGCTTCGGGACGCGCTCCCGTCTTCCGTGTGAAGGCTTCGGGTGTTCCAGCCTTCAGCGAAACTCGAACGTGTGGCTTAGTGAACCTTGAGATTTTGCTCACGTAGTCCTTGTCAACGCCGAAGAGGATGCCGTTGGTTTCCAAGATGAACAGGGGGAATTCGGATGATTCCACGTGCTCCAGCAGTTGGAGTAGGTGCTCCTTTCCAAGCGTTGGTTCCGCTCCCGAGATGCGCAGTTTGGTTACGCCGTACTTGTGAGCCGCCTCCCTCAACCTTTCAAAAGCCTCTGTAGCTGAATAGAACTGTCCGCATCGTTCTGGGTAGTCGCGTCCCCAGCTCACCCAGCAGAAGACGCAGCGCAGACAGCAGCCGATGCAGTAGCCGGTTGCTATGCCGCCGTAGACTCCGGTCGCATAAAACGCCTCGTACTTTCGTTCCAGCCCGCGGGGTCCCCTCTGAGTCACGGTCTTCTCGGTTTTTTTAACCAGCTCTACTGGGTCGAAGGGTTGAAAATGTGGGGTGACGAAGCGTGGATAAGCCTTTGGAGTGGTCAAGGACGCACCGAGAAAAAGATACAAATTCTTTGGAATTTAAACTAACTTGTAGAGGCTAATTTGTGAGAAGGTTGCCTAGAGGTTTACGGGTCTTCAGCTAATGGTGTGGTAGTGGCCCTTCACGTAGATGATGTGGGTTCTTGCCTCTTTCTCGTTTGATGGAAGTGTGAAGGCGATTTCTATTTGTTGCGGTGGAACTAGCTCGGTGTAGACGCCGTCGCTCTCTTTTAACTCCGTTTTAACGTCGCCCTTCTCCGAGTGAGTGGCTGAGACTAGGTTGGCGTGGCGCACGGTGAAGTCGCCCTGCTTGGTTGTGTCTAAGCCCACGTAGTCGAGCTTGTGGACTCCCGTGAAGTATAGTCTGACCTTGAGTTCTCCGTTGGAGTCGGGCAGACAGCCAAGGAGGTTGACGATCTCGGTTGCCCAGCACACCCGAGTGCGTATTGCTGCGATGTCCGTCCAGCTTCCCGTCTCGTTCAGAGCTTGAACGTGGATGCACGTTTTTACTTCTTTGAATTCGATGTCTGCCCTCATCACGAGCTTCGCGCCATCGCTCACGTCTAGGCTTCCAAAGTCCAAGAGGATGTAGTCGCCGGGATATCCCTTGTAATAGTTGCCATCAGCAGCCTTTAGAAGGTCCAGCTGGCTGTCCCCGTGGTTGTCGGTGGCAGAAGCTGGTGCGCTCGGGTTCTTGTAGGTTAGGATCTCTCCGCTAGGGCTCACCGCCACGTGCACGTCAGAGTCGTGATCCACCGCCATGAGCTTAACTTGGTCGATATAGGAGTGCTCCCGCTCAAACTCCTTAATCAGCAGCGAATACTTTCCCTCTCTGGGAGCCAAGGGTTGCTCCAGCTTGTAATAATCCTTTACGTCGGCTCCGCCGCTCGCCTCAGAGTCACCTAAAAGGTTGTTGTCAACCACGTACTGGGTTCCATTCCAAGCGTAAACAAAAGGACAGCCACCGCCTGGTGGAGGTGGTGGAGGTGGTATTAACACGCTTAAGCTTACTGAAGTTGAAATTGTAACTATTTCGAAGGTTTGGTAAGAATAGTACTTGAGTTCGGCGGTGACCATAACGTAGTGGTCTCTATTGTTGGCGTCAGTGAAGACCCACTCAATCTGGTCGCCAAGAAGGGCGTCAACAGGCCAACTCCCCCAGCCTGTGTACGTTCCTGAGGCACTTATGTAGGCGACGCCATCGCTCTCACCCGCGTGCTGATAGTCCAGCTCGTGTGCGGGGTATAAAGCCCTAGCGAGGTCTGGGACTAGACCAACCGTAACTAAAGTAGCTTTAAGTATAAATCCGGCCGCTGGGTCTGCTGCACCAACGAACGTTGTTGCAAGAAGGGTCCCGTAACCCCAAAGCGCCTTTTCAAACAACCCGCCAGTGTCTGGTTCAGGAACGGTAAATTGGACATTGTATCCTTTCAAGGAAAAATAGTTGACCGTTGGGTAGATTTCCGCGTAGCCATCAGACTTCTGCAATTTTATGGTTATTTCTCTAATTTCTGGAGCTTCTCGTATAGCTGTAAAATGGACGCTTTTTCCACTGTATGGGATGCTAGGAGGACTAGTACCTATATATCCTTCTTGGTCTTCTATGCCAGCTCTTGCGCTTGTAGACCATAAAACAGATTCGTACAGGAACTCAATTTCGTTTTGACCTCTCAAGGTGGGAACCTTTCTATTAAATATTATCACTTCAAATGTTTGGCGTTGACCATTGCTTTTGTCCAGAACGTTTCTCCATGTTACCACGAAGTAATTATAATCTGCATAATATTTGATTGTCCCTCCAGAAGGGTTTAGATCTGACCAATAAACAGCGAGGAGAGTGTTAGGTTTTGAAGGGTCGGGAATTTCTGTTGGACTTGGACTTGTAGAACTGCAGTCAAAGCTTAAGAAACCGTTGCTGGAAACCCAAACTTTGTTGTATTCTGCACTGCGACCTTGGGCGCCAGGACCGCCATAGAAGCTGACGAGGAACGGCAAATCAACCCATGTGCCCTTATCATCCTCAGGTGGATCCAAGCCAGGGATTGGCGAATTCGCTTCTATCCAATCCATTAGGTCGAGACCCCAACTGCTCTGGTAATTGATACCCTTTCGCGTGTTCGCAGTAGCGGCAACTTTTAGGGTTACACCATCTCTACCCAACGGTTCATTGTTATAGGGATCGTGTTTCGCATTCTCAAAGTATTGTACGATGTGTACGCCTATTCCTACTGATGCCTCCTCATCCGTTGTTGCATCTTGAACTCTCTTATCAATTTGTGTGTATTCCGAAGGTCTGTATATACTCCATGTGCCACCTTCATTCTGTGCTAACACCTTGGTCGGAAGTAAGCTTAACATTAGCACCGGAATCAAAAGGGTTATCGATAGTTTCTTCAAAGCTAACTCTCCAGACCTTAAGTCGGCGCAATTAGTACCTCAAGAATTATTGGCGCTACTATTTTTCGATAAGTTGTTCTATTAAAATATGTGACTTCAACGTTCACTCTTAGCAGGTGGTTTTCGAGATTCTGATCCGTGAACACCCAATATGAGGGTAACCTCATAGAGCATGGTGATCCTGAGACCTTGGCTTCAATGTAGTTGACGCCGGTGCTTGAACCTATTCCTTTTATGCGTGTCAAAATGACATTGTAATAGCTCGAGAACGTCGGGTTAATGTATATGGTGGAGTTGACATCTGATGGCAAAAACTTAACTACGATGGATGCAATGGAGCCTTCTAGGGTAGTCGTGTTGATGTTTACCCGGAACGCTATACCATCCCTATTCCAATAAGGATCTGCTAGGCCATTTTCGAAGTAAGAGTGAATAGACACGCTTGCAGTTATTGATATTGCATCGTCAGTATAGGCATTTTCAGCGTTCTCCTCGATATGGGTATACTTGGAAGGTCTTTCCATCTGCCACAAAACTTCATCGATCGTAATTGTTTCAGGTGTAGGTGGCTCGCGTAACACGCCTGTTAATCTAAACGTTGTGAGAAGGCTTACTGGAACGACAATGGACAAAACTAGGAGGGCCTTCATTTCTTGTCCATTTAACTTCTTCAATCCCAAAAACCAGACTAACTTTGTTTGCACCTATTAGTATATATGATTTTGTGTAACCGTAAGAAGTTTGTGAACAAGGCTTCTAGAGAAATCCTCTAGTTAAATAAAAACCAAAGTCGCTGTCTCCGCAACCGCCGCCACAAACAAGAACACAGTCACTAAAACATAGATTCTTCCCGCATCCTTCAACGCCCTCTTAACCGCCTCCCACCTAGACAAGCCCTTCCCTCCACTAATCGCCCATTCTGGTTTGAGCCAAGACAGCCCCATGTTCACTCCAGCCAAAGCCGCCAACACGTAGCCTTCACCCTCAAGAACAAGACTAGGAAGCGCAGCAAACAACTGTGGAGTCGGCGAGAGATTAAGAAGAGCTCCCCATGCCAAAGCACGCAACACTAAGACGCCTAACGGAAGCGGAAAAAACACCAACCCAGAAAGCGTAGTAAAAAAGAAGCCGCTGACAACCAAGTTGAACAAAAATATGCCGATAATCATTAAAGGCAAGCCCTCCTCAAACAAGAAGAAGCCCTCACCACCAATCAACTCGTAAGGCGAAAGAAACCGCGCCTGCTCCAAAAAAGCCCCAACAACAATAAATCCAAAATAAAGCGCGTTCATCGCCACGAAGAGCATGCCCCTTCTTGAGAGAGTACGTACACATAACCTGAAAAAAGCCTTCACAAGCCAAGCCCCTAAACAATCATGTGGGTTATGTCCCCAGTCCTTATTTATATAACTAATTAGCGCTACACTTAATCCATTTTTAAACCTTGCAAAACAATGCTTTATCCTCGAGGAAGATGCCAACAATTTGGCGTCTATGGTTGGAGACCTAGACAACCATATGCCAGTTTCTATCAGCTTTTTTCGTGCTGATTTTGCGCCTCACAAACAGAAGCCAAATCTAACTTCCTTTCCAAAATCAGAGCTTACAGCAGCCTCTGTTCAACGCTTCTATTAGACCCCCCTCTCCCCTATCCCAGAAATTTTTTTCTCCTCAAACTCCAAAGTTAACATTCACCCAACATGACCCCCCTCCCCTCTAGGTAGGTAGGGTCACACGCGCGCTCAGCCAAACAAATGATCATCTATACCACTTTTGACATGTAGGGTCCGTCGTAATCGTAACCAAAACGCCTGTAATACTGCTTGGTTCCAAGCGCACTCATGACAACAACCTTCCTACGGTCATAGTACTCAACAGAAACCCTCTCAGCCTCAGACAGAAGCACACTCCCATAGCCCCTGTGCTGCCACGCCTGCCTGACCCGCTTTCCCACTGGAACGAGCGGACCATAAACATGCAGCTCCCGAACGATCGAGCATGGTTTAGAAGAGATCTCTGGTCTGTGAGCCCTCTCGGACGGTATGCGCAGTCTCAGATAGCCGATGAGAACATCGTTGACCGGGTCTTCAGCCGAAATGAAGACATCCTCACCCCCAGAAGCCCTCTCCCTCATGGTTAGTACACGGATGTTGCCTAGCTCAGGCTTCACCCCATCCCTAACCCAGCGGTGGCTCACTTCCCTACACCTTATGCATCGGCACCGCACGTTCCGCTCACGCATCCTCTTCAGAACCATCTCCCTCAGGTTGCTCCTGTTCACACCAGCCTCGATTAGGTAGGCTGGTATGTCGCGTTGGACGCGCATTATCCGAACCCAAGGCGGAACAATCCTCTTCACTTCGAGAATGAGCTGGGCTGCCTCCTCTGTGGTGTAAGGCGCGTACTCGCCTCTTCTCCACCACTCGTAGGCTCTGGTTCCCCTCAAGACGAGGCACGGATAAATCTTAATCATATCTGGTTTAAAGGCTGCGTTTGAGAAAATGGTTCTGAAGGCTTGAAAGTCTCGCTGAAAGTCTGAGCCCGGCAGTCCAGGCATGAGGTGGTATGCCACTTTCAGCCCGGCGTCTTTCAGTGTCTGCGTTGCCTCAACAACGTCTTGCACGGTGTGTTTCCGCCCCACCAACTCGTAGATGTCGTCGTAGATGTTTTGAACGCCCAACTCCACGCGGGTGACACCCAATGAGAGCATGCGATCCACGTGCCCATCTTTCGCCCAGTCAGGTCTCGTCTCCACGGTAATGCCCACGTTGCGCATTCGGCTTCTCTCAGCGTTCTGTTTAGCCTGTTCTAGCGAGTCTGATTTCTGCTTGGTTATGGCGTCTAGGCATCGCTTGACGAAGTGCTCTTGGTAATTGGACGGTGTGGCTGGGAAGGTTCCGCCCATGATGATGAGTTCTATCTTGTCTACCTTGTGTCCGATGGCTGTGAGCTGGTTGATTCGACTGGTGACTTGGCGGTGGGGATCGAATTTGTTCTGTATCCCCCTCATGGCTGCTGGTTCATGGCCTGTGTAGCTTTGTGGGGTTCCGTAGGGTGGCCCGCCTGGACAGTAGGCGCACGGTTCTGCTTGTGGGCATGGATAGGGCTCTGTCATCGTGGCGACTATCGTGACGCCGGACGTTGTTCTTGTGAGTTTTCTCTTTAGGATTGGCAGGAGTTTTGTTCTTTCCTTCGGTTTTAGCACCTGTATGAGTTGTGGGTTTGACGGAATTTGGCATAGTTTGTACTTTTCGGCGGTTTGGATCTTGATTTGATTTAGTTGTTGCATTGTGGGTTTAGAGATTTGCATTAGGCACTTGATTATTTCTCTGTAGGCGGTTCGGTTTCGTTGGATCATGGCTGCGCTTCATCAGCTCTGTTGTTTTGATTGTCTGGGTTGCAGATAAATGAGGCGGTGCTGGAAAAATCTGAGGCTTGGTTCCGTTCGGAGTGGAGGAGAATGTTGGATTTTGTGCATACGGCAACGTATCCCTTTAGCTTCTCGTTTGTCTTTAGCACCTTAATGTTCAGTCTGGCTTGGTGGAGCAGTTTTGTGAAGCCCTCTTGAGTGAATTGTTTCTTCAGTCCAGTGGCTACTATGACAGCTTGGTTTTTGCTCACGCGTTTAATCTCTTCGAGTGTACGGAGGGGATTTGGTGTGTTTTGTAGGAGAGTGACGGCGAAGACCGTGTCGAAGGTCTGGTTTCGAAAGGGCGTTTGGTCGGCGTCTGCCCTTAGTAGGGCTGCGTTTGGCAGTTGTCTCGCTCGCTTTTTTGCCTCTTGGATGATGTGTGAGGAGAGGTCTAAGCCTGCTACGAGTTCGACCCTTTTCGCGATGTGAGGGAAGAGCAACCCGGTTCCACAACCCGCGTCTAAGACAACGTCGTTGTTTCCGAGTTTGAGGCTGTTTAGGGCAGCCTTTATCTTTGTCTCTTGCTCTTCGCCGTATTGCGCGTCGTAGACCTTGGCTAATCGGTCGTAGTGTCGCATGGTTCGGCGTTTCTTTTTCCACTCTGCCATAGACTCTCAGAAATCTTATTTGGCGAGTTGTCTTCTAAGGTTTTGGCGGAACCAAACTTGACGGGTCTGGGCCGAACGCCTCTTGCCACCTTGCAGAACCCCACCATAGAAAAGGCTGTCGACTTAGTGAAGAAGGCTCTTTCGGAGCGGAAGGGACTGCTTATCGTAGGCAACTGCAGAGTTGACTACAGCGGGCGCGCGAGTTCCAAGCTGGAGCCCGGAGAGCGCATAGTAATCTTCAAAGAAGATGGGTCTGTTCTAATTCATCGACCCGTCGGCTACGAGCCTGTGAACTGGCAGCCTCCTGGTTGCTTGTTTCAGGCGCAGGCTAGTGTCGACACTCTGCAGGTTCGGGCTGTAAGGCGCAGGCCGTCCGAGTCTGTTAGGATTTCGTTTGACCGTGTCTACCTGCTGTCTGTTCTCAGTTTGATTGATGAGGGCGAGTTTTCGCTTCACGCCAGCGAGGAGGACATGCAGCGGGCAATACTCATGGAGCCGTCGCTATTGGAGGAGGGCTTCAAGCCCATCTCGTATGAGAAGAGGGTGGAGCCCGGGTTTGTGGATGTTTACGGCGTTGACAAGGGCGGCAGGTTTGTGGTGGTGGAGATCAAGCGCCGGACGGCGAGCAGGGAGGCGGCGCTTCAACTGGCCAAGTACGTAGACTCTGTCAGAGCGATAGTCAACAGAGAGGTGAGAGGCGTGCTGGCGGCGCCGAGTCTGGCTAAGGGCGTTCATCGGTTGCTCTCAACCCTGGGCTTGGATTTTAAGGCTTTGGACCCTAGGAAGTGTGCTGAAGTCTTGACAAAGCCCGAGACAAGGCGTCTTGTGGAGTTTTTCGAGGAGAGGAAGTGAGGTTGATGTGGTATGCAAAGGTTGTGTGCGCGTGTGTGAGACCTCTCTATACCGGGAGGGGGGCATGTTAGCGGAGTGTTGCCTATTGGAGTTTGAGGAGTGAAAAAATAAATTCTGAGACTGGGCTAGAGGGGGTCTAATAGGGGTGGTGAACAGGGGTTGCTGTGAGCTCTGATTTTGGAAAGGAGTTAGATTCGGCTTCTGTTTGTGAGGCGCAAAATCAGCGGGAAGAAGCAGTGGTAAGTTTTGGGTTCGGATGATGCTGCGTGTTGTTTTTGTGAGAAATAGCTGTTTTGGTGAGAAATAGCTGTTTTGTGTGGTTTTGAGGTGGTGGTATAATCTTCCATAAGGATTAATAGTTGTTTGTGTGGTTAAAATATCAATGGGGAGGAGGAGTTTTGGGTATGAGAAGGGTTTGTTTAGTTTTTGGGGTTTGGGTTTTTCTGCTTTTTGTGGCAGCGTTTGGTGCAGTGTTGAAGGTTCCATTGGTTAATGGTAGTTTTACGGCTTCTTCGAAAGGCTTCGAATCTCAGAAGCTTAATATGCCCCTTTATAATGACACTCGTACTGATACAGATCTGCCATTCTTTCCCGGGTACGTACTTTCTTCTTCGTCATCTCCTTCTCCTGGTTACTCTGAGACCAGTGAGTATTTAATCGGTAGCGTTGCTGTTGGAGTGATCTTTTTAGAAAGCAATGGAGCTATTGACCCACAGACGGAGAATTGGACATCAGAACGGGAATCTCAGGTTGTCAACGAGATTTCAAGTGGTTTGTCTTGGTTAGCAAACTACAATCCAGATGCGCATGTAAGCTTCGTCTATGACATCCACTACCAGGTGCCAACAAGCTACGAGCCCATAGCGCATACCTCCACCTGGTATGAAAAATATTGGATAGGCGAGGCAATGACGTATCTTGGATATCCCGGCTCATCCTATAAGACCCAAGTTCGAGACTATGTTAACGCTCTGCGTGACAGTTTGGGCACAGATTGGGCGTTCGCAATATTTGTAGTTGACAGCTACAACGATGCGAATGGACAGTTCGCAGGCGGTGATTTTGCATATGCGTACCTTGGAGGCACTTTTCTCGTTATGACCTATAAAAATGACGCGTGGGGAATTGAAAACATGGACAACGTAGTTGCTCACGAGACTCTTCATATTTTTTACGCAACAGACGAATATGAAAAGCCCAACGAATACAGTGGCTATTTAAACGTTCCAGATAATGATGGTGCTTACTGCATAATGAACGCTAACATTCCAATTTGGACAATCTGCCCGGCTACTCAAGGCCAAATCGGTTGGCGCGACACAGATGGTGACAAAATCCAAGACATCGTGGACACATTTCCCGACACCGTTTTGAATCCGTATTCGCCTGATCCGACGAACACCACAATCCTTACATACAATGGCACTGTTACAGAGATTCCATATCCTAACAACAATCCGCATGGAACAAGTCGGGACGTGACAATAAACACGATTACTCAGGTTCAATTTAGAATAGACTCTAGTGCTTGGATCAACGCAAGTGCAACTGATGGCATTTTTGACGAGGCAGCAGAAGAATTCACATTTTTCACATCCTCACTTTCATTAGGCACTCACACTATTGAAGCGCGAGGAATCAATTCTGTTGGTAATGTAGAGACGTCATATTCCAGTGACACCGTGACGATAGACTTCATTCCACCAACAACTTTCGATGACTACGACCGCTCATGGAAAACTAAAAACTTCAACATTAACCTGACCGCCACCGACAATCTTAACGGCGTAGCCAAAATCTCCTACAAGATCAACAATGGCCCCATCAAGATCGTCAGCGTTAACGGACAACCACTCATCACAACCGAAGGAGCCAACAATACACTGGAATATTGGAGTGTAGATAGTGCTGGCAACGAAGAGGGTCACCATATTTTAACAGAAATCAAACTGGATAAGACAACTCCTAAGGGCACCGTCATAATTAACAATGGTGCTGTTTACACATCTTCAGCCCCTGTGACGCTAACTTTAACCGCGACTGACGCCACCTCAGGAGTCTATCAAGTTAGATACAGCAACGACGGTGTATGGGACACTGAACCTTGGGAAACCCCCTTACCGACAAAAGAATGGACTCTAATGCTTGAAGACGGAACCAAAACTGTTTACTACCAAGTCAAAGACAGCGCTGGCTTAACCTCACCAATTTATCAAGATACCATCACATTAGACACAACTAAACCAACAGCCAACGCCGGCAATAACCGAACAGTAAACGAAGACACACAGGTAGCCTTTGACGGCTCAGCCTCTACAGACAAAAACGGCATCTCAACCTACACGTGGGCCTTCACCGACGTAACACCGCAAACCCTCAGTGGCAAACGCCCAACATACACCTTCGGAACACCAGGAACATACACGATCACTTTAGAAGTAACAGACCCAGCAGGCAACACTGCAACCGCAACCGTCATCATCACTGTGCTCGATGTCACTAGACCCAAAGCGAACGCCGGTTCAGATCAAACAGTAAATGAAGATACCTTAGTAACCTTTGACGCCTCAGGCTCCTCAGATAACGTAGGGATAGTAGACTACACATGGACATTTACAGAGGCAGACACATTAAAAACCCTTGACGGAAAGAACCCAAGCTACACCTTCCAAACACCCGGCGTATACACGGTCACACTAAACGTCACCGACGCCGCAGGCAACTACGCAACCGGCACAGTAACAGCCATTGTGCGTGACATTACAAACCCAGCAGCCAACGCTGGGTCAGATGGAACCTTCAATGAAGACACCCCGATAACTCTGGATGGTTCCACCTCTTCCGACAACGTTGGCATAACAGCCTACAAATGGGCATTCACCGACGTGACGACCAAAACACTAACTGGACCAAAACCAACATACACCTTCACCACACCAGGTGTATACACATTAACCCTAAACGTAACCGACGCCGCTGGAAACTGGGCAACAGACGCTCTGGTCATAACAGTTTTAGACATCACTAAACCTGTAGCCAACGCTGGACAAGACCAAACAGGGAAAGTGGGCGCATCCGTGACTTTTGACGCCGGCGCATCCAGCGACAACGTGGACATAGTAAGTTACGAATGGAACTTTGGAGACGGAACCACCGGAACAGGCAAAACAACAACCCACACATACACAAGTCCAGGAACCTACACAGTGACGCTCACGGTAAAAGACACAGCAGGCAACTCCGCAACAGTCTCCAAAACCGTAACCGTGCTCGCACCCGAAGCCTTCCCGATATGGATAGTAGGCGCAGCTATCGCACTCATAGGAATAGCGGTGGCAACAACCATTCTCGTGAAAAAACGAAAATAAACCACCCGCAAAAGCTAAACAACCACCAACCATCAAAAACCTATTAGGCGCCTAATAGAGGGGCTAGGTCTGCTGAGCGCACACACAAACAAAAAATAAACACAAGTGCCAAACCATGATCTTGAATGTCTTGCCTCTGGCTTTCGACAGTTTGGGTGTGAGATCGATGGCTACTTTTGTTGAGACCGACGACTGCCGCGTCTTGATCGACCCCGACGCTCACCTAGCGCCTCTGCGATACGGGTTGCCGCCCCATCCATATGAAGAGAAACGCCTAGACGAGCTGTGGGAGAAAATCAAGCAGTACGCGGTTCAAGCCGACGCGCTTGCCGTGACGCACTATCACTACGACCATCACGACCCAGACGAGCCAGAGGTTTACAAGGACAAGGCTGTTTACGTTAAGCACCCGACCGAAAACATCAATCAGAGCCAGAGAGAGCGCGCCGCCACCTTTTTGGAGGCTGTCAAAGGCTTGCCGAAAAGCCTTGCGTATGCAGACGGTAGAACCTTTTACGTTGGAAAGACTCGAATCTGCTTCTCTAAGGCTGTTTGTCACGGAACCAATCCCAGACTCGGCTACGTGACTGAGGTCAGTGTGTCGCATGGGGACGAAAGGGTTGTTTACACCTCAGACGTCGAGGGACCCAGCTTAAAAGACCAGATAGGCTTTATCTTAAAGGAGAACCCTCAAGTGCTCATTGTGGACGGACCCATGACCTACATGCTGGGTTTCCGCTACTCGTACAAGAGCTTAGAAACCTCCAATCACAACCTGATCAAAGCCATAGAGAAAACCGATTTGCACACGCTGACAATCGACCACCACTTTCTGCGCGACATCAACTACAGAGCCCGAATAAAGCCAGTCTACGAAGTCGCTAAGGCTAGGAAAGTCAGGGTTCTGACAGCCGCAGAATACGCGAGAAAGAGAATCCAGATGCTCGAAGCCCAGAGAAAACAACTTTACGAAAAATATCCTGATATAGAAACGCCTCGAAAGTTGAAAAGAAAGTTTAAAGAGGAATAGAGAGTGTCCTCTATGAGAATCCTTGTTGTGGACCCCATAGTGAAGAGCGAGATCACCGAAAGCATCGACAAGACATGGCTCAAAACAAAGAGTGAAGCCACAATCCTAGATTTCACTTGTCTCGAGAAGGGACCGAGCTTCATCGAAACCGAGGAACACGAAAAACTGGCTGTGCCAGACCTTCTCAGAGTAGTGAAAAATGGAGAGAAACAGGGATACAGCGCCATAATAATCAACTGCTTTGGCAACCCGGGATTAGAAGAAGTGAAGAAAATTGTGAAGATTCCGGTAGTGGGTGCGGGCGAAGCCTCCTTCTTGAAGGCGAAAGAGTCCAAGAAGAGATTTTCGGTCATAACCACCGTGGAAGAGGCGGTTGTGAGGGTGAGGCGAAACGCACGCAAGTATGGTGCAGAGCAGTTTCTAGCCTCAATACGATTTTTGGGTATCCACGTGCCAGAGTTCGCTCAGAAGCAGCGATTGAGAAGAGCCTTACTTAAAGAGGGAGAGAAGGCGCTCAAGGAGGACCGTGCGGAAATCATCGTTCTGGGTTGCACCGCAATGGTGGGTAACGCTGAGTGGCTTTCCAAGAAACTCGGCGTGCCAGTAATCGACCCCACGAAAGTCGCCATCGAAAAAGCAACTGGACAAATCAAAAGCGAATGATTTTTTGTTGTGTATGTGTGTGCTCGGGAAGAAATAAATTCTGTGCGGGTCTAGAGGGGGGTCTAATAGAAGCGTTGAACAGAGGCTGTTATGAGCTCTGAACTTGAAAGGGAGTTAGATTCGGCTTCTGTTTAGAAGGCGCAAAATCAGCACGAGAGGAGTAAGCCTTGAAGGGGAATTCAAGACGATATCAAACGCAAAAATCTTTATGCCTATTGGGTCAAAGAGAGTTGAGTCGGACATGAGGAAGAAAAGAGGTGCGCTTTCTTGGTGAGACTGACCATAAGCGAGAATGAATACGAGAGGCGCTTAGAGAGCTTGAGAAAGAGGCTTGCTAAGAGGAGGTTGGACGCGCTGTATCTCACAAGTGGAACGAGCTTCTTCTACCTAACCGGATACTCCTACATCACAACCGAAAGACCAGCCGCACTCATCCTCCCTGTTGACGGAGACATAGCCTTCCTCGGACCAGCCCTAGAAAGAGATCACATACCACTAAAAACCAAGCTGATAAAGAACGTCCTGACCTACCTCGACTACCCTGGACAGAAGCATCCAATCGACCATTTCGCAGCTTTCTTGAAAGAGCTTGGACTCGACCACAAGAGGATAGGCATAGACAACCCTGCCGGAGCGGCTGGGATGTGGGGTTACAGGGGTCCCCCGATAAGAAAGAGGTTGCCAACCGCCAAGTTTGTTTTGGCGAAAGACATCATCGAGAACATGCGACTGGTCAAGTCGGAGGAGGAGATTCAGCTGATAAGAGAGAGCGCAAAGTGGGCGAATCTGGCTCACACATTGCTTCAAGAATATACACAACCGGGTTTTTGGGACCTTGACATAGCCTTGAAAGCCTCCTACGAGGCGTCAATGACCATGAAGAGGGCGCTTGGACCCGACTACGAACCACTGAGAGGACGCTCTCCAGCCGGAGCAGGCTTCAGAGGACAAGTCGGTTCGATGTCAGCCATTCCTCACTCTCTTAGCACAAAACGACCAATCAAAGACGGCGACGTGTTAGTAACAGGCGCGGGAGCGGACGTCGGTGGATACAGCAGCGAACTCGAACGCACCATGATCGTGGGAGAGCCGACAGAGAAGCAAGAGCGATACTTTGAAGCTATGCTGAAGGCTCAAGACGCAGCCCTAGCAGCCTTCAAACCAGGGGCTAAGTGTAGCGATGTAGACAAGGCTGCAACAAGGGCGATTAAAGAGGCGGGCTTAACGAAGCTGGTGAGGCATCACACTGGACATGGACTGGGCTTAGAGGGACACGAACCACCATGGCTTGACATAGGCGACAACACCGTTCTCAAGCCAGGGATGATTCTCAGCTGCGAACCCGGCATATACGAGCCCGGATACGCTGGTTTCAGACACTCAGACACGGTTCTAATCACCAAAGAAGGCGCAGAGGTCATAACCTACTACCCTAGAGATATAGAATCGCTAACAATCCGGAAAGGTTGAAAAAGAAAGGCGTCGCGCAATAATGAGTGAAATCGTTAACGTACTATGATGTATACGTTTATCACTAATTAGTATACTAGACTGGTGATTTATGTGAAAACGGTCACCTTACCCATACGTCTGCCAAGAAAACTCCTCGAGGAGATCGATTACTTGGTTAAGGCTGGACTCTATGAGAGTCGAAGCGAGGCTATGAGAGATGCTGTTCGCCGATTAATCGAATCTAGGAGGCTTTTGCTTGAACCTCACCGGTATTATAGGCTTCGTGTAGAAGAGGCTGT
>Ga0315306_10000333_pt1 | contig 22392 bp, 19 predicted proteins | sample TDP1_MG_FD_203803 | JGI IMG/M metagenome (GOLD analysis project Ga0315306, IMG submission 203803) | Freshwater sediment microbial communities from Lake Towuti, South Sulawesi, Indonesia - TDP1 | ecosystem: Environmental > Aquatic > Freshwater > Lake > Sediment | place: Indonesia: South Sulawesi... | reverse complement strand
AAATCTTCGCGTAGCTCACTGTAGTTGGAGGACCAATGCTTGCTTGCCCTGGATCCATGTCGAAGAGTTGCACCTCTCTTCCATGCAACAACGCGAAATTGGCTAGATAACAGGAGAACGATGACTTTCCACTATCCGACTTGCCGACAACCATCACCTTCGTATGGTCTCTCGCGACTTCACTGCTTACTGCAGCCCAGTTCTCCGGGATCGTGTTGCCCTCGTATCTTTCTAGTTTTGACTCTTCATCTTGAGTTATCCCCACCGCAATGTCTGTCTCCGCGTAGATCGGTAAGGCTCTCTGAGGTCTCACAAGTATGTGTTTTCGAGGGGCGATGGGACAGCCAAGTATGGACGCCTTTCCTTCAGAGAGTTTGATGGAGGCAACACCGTGTACGACCAAGGTGTTACCCGCAATCAGTTTCTCCGTGCTAGACACGCTGGAACCTCCTAAGTTATCGCCATGACCCTCTGACTAACCTTGTTTTCTCAGGCAAGTTCACGTCACACTCTATGTCCCCGTCTACTAGATATGGAGATCGCTGAACTCTCGTCCTTGCTTAGGTTTCGCGGGATATACATGTTTCCACGCGAAGAGTTCTCGTCTACTAAGTATATTCTCAGATTGGTAGCGGAGATTCTCCTAAGATAGTAGAGAAGTTGATCACGATGTTCTGGAGCTCCTGCCCCTATGATTACCTCGCTCCGTTGGGATCGATGTGACTTGAAGAATAGCTCAGCTTCCTCAGCCGCCTCTTGCTTCCCATGGAAAACCTCGGTTCGAATTAATAGGTCGTCACAAAGGAAAGCTGCGCCGATTCTCTTTCCTGGATCTATAGATACCGTTGCAGCTTTGCATCGATTCCTCCCGAGCGACAGTTCGTAGGCGCGATCCACCAATGAGGTGATAGAGGAAAAATCTTCTTGTATCAACACTTTACTGCCGGAGGTGGATTCGCACTCACTTCTGGTTGATATGGCTACGGTTATGTACGCTGGAATTGCATCGGCCGATGTAAGATGAACGAACTGCACCCCTCGTCTCCCAAATTCCTTCTTCAGTTTCTTTGCAACCTGAAGATTGGAGGTCACAAGCGCTATGCTAGGAGGCCGGGTATCCTTCAGCTATAGGTCACGTCCCTAGATCTGCCACCAAGCGGCGCTTATATGTAAGCCTTTGGTTATTCTGTCCACGGGATCCCAGTGGCCGCTGTAGAAACAGGAATTGCTCGCCTTGACCAAGCCTTGACCGGTGGGTATCACTCCGGCAAGCTTTCGCTGATCTATGGAGAGGAAAAGAGCGGCAAGACAAGCCTAGCCCTACAGGCAAGCATATCCGCCGTACGGAGAGGTATGAAGGTTGTGTGGATTGATTGTGGCGGGTATCTCCACCCCGAAAGAGTGTTTCAGGTTCTATCCCATGGTCAAGCGGATGGAACCAAAATGGTTCTGTCTGTTCCCCACGACTTTGAGGAACAGATAAGAACAATTCAGACGCTACCTCTTCATCTCCCAGATGAAACGGGCCTGCTAGTTTTTGAGAACTTCAACGTCCTTCATCGCGTTCATGGTCCACTTCAGGTAGAGAAAGACAGAAGGATGTTCAAGGACTTGAATTTTCAGCTTGCCTATCTAAGGGAAGTGGTCTCCCTGAGAAGACTGCCCTTGATAGTAACCGCGCAGGTCCACGAGGCGCTGGCCCAACAGAATGAACGCGGGGAAACCACTCTTCCCGCTGCCTCAAGGATATCTATGTACTGGGCTGACGTGATCTTGAGAACCAAAAATTGGTCGGTGCCAACGCTGAAGATGGTCTCCCTTGAGAGGGGAGGAAGAACCAACGTAGCAGACATCATGTTCAGGATCACAGAATCGGGTGTCTCGGACGCTGGAAGTTCACCTTAGCTTATCTGCCGATCTTGGAGCGAAGAGCTAGATCAATTCCTATGAACGCAACTGCAACCAGAACCAGACTTGCTATAAAGAGGTATTTTGTAACTCTTGGATCCCTTCCTCCCTTAAGCGCGATGATGTATGATACGAAGCCAAATGTAGCCATGGCATAGTACGTGCTAAGCACAATCACCTCAGAGTATGACTGGGTGTCAAGTCCTCTAAGAATAAGGGTCACGGTAGGCACCGTAGCGAAAGCAACGGTCTCCCTGAACCAAACGAAGATCATTCCACCGCTCAACAGTATCGCTCCACCAACAATGAGCACTCGCAAGGCGTTCTGTACGGCATTGGATTTCCTTGCGCTGTCTATCCAAGACAGAATCCGCTGCGACGCAGCTGGTATGTCGGTTGCTTTTCTGAGAGTCGAGCCAAACTTCCTAAACCTTCTCCTCATATCTGTACCCCTCCCTTAACAGGTGGTTACACACCTCTCTCACCCACACCCCACACCCAGGACTCTTCTGAAGACTTACCAAATAGTCTTTCCATGAAATGCCCAGGGCCTCTTCCCACAGTCTATAAGCATTGACAGCGTTTCTCTTCGCTATTGAGTGATACCTGCAAAGGCTCTCTTCCGTAACAGCTCTATCACATATCCTGCATTTCTCCAGCCTCCATCACACCTCCATTACCCTGGATTTTGCTGTTTTTCTTGAGTGGGCACATCGGATTGACGCAGATCATCCAGGGGCGTCTGCCTTTAGAAAGGACCTTTATCCTAGGCCATCCACATGTTCCACAGGCCACCCCAACAGGAGCCACCTTCCCTCTCTGGGGTAGTGGAGCTGAGGCCCTGCATCTTCCTGTCCAGTAGTTGGAGCAACCCACAAACCTCTTCTTGGTCTTCTTCGAACGCAGGACTCTTAACTCCCCTGTCTTGCATACCGGGCACTTCCCTAGAGCCATTTCTTCCAGACGCGTTCTCCTAGTTGTTTCAAGAAGCTCCCTCCCTATGGCTGCCTGATGTTGCCTGGCCTCATCTAACATAGACATCAACAGTTCGGTCGAGTTGATCAATACCTCTACTCTCCAGATCTTTCCCCCCTCTATTCCGTTCATCTGGTGTTCCAGATCCCTAGTCATCTCAACGGACATTATCCTCGGGAAGTATCGCTCTAAGAGAGTCCCTACGCTCCAACCTAGGGGAGTAGCGCTCACCGGATCACCCTTCACATATTTTCTTCGCGCGATAGTCTCTATGATTCCCGTGCGCGTGGCCTTCGTCCCTATCTCTTTTCTTTCCATCTCCCCCAGCAAGCCCGCCGAGCTGTATGGGGGAACAGGAGACGAGTATCTCGTGACCACACCCACTTTAACCAGGCTGATTTCTTGGCCGAGCTTCAATGCAGGGAGAAAGCGTTCGGTTATCTGCGCGTAGGGCCGATAAAATCGAATCCACCCCATTTCCATCGCCGAGAGCCCGCTCATAGTGAAAAAATGCAGGCCTACACCGATCTTGGCTCTGACTGATTTCATCCTTGCAGGGGGCGCCAGGACAGCGAAAAAACGTCTAACGATGAGATCGTATATCCTGTCCTCTTCTTTCGACAGCACCCCGTCGGGTTTGACTCCCGTTGGATATATGGCGGGATGAGCAGGGTCCTCCTTAACACCCTGTGTAGGCAGGAAGCATCTGTTCTCAACCAGCTCCTTTGCCAACTCTGAGTACTTTGGAATGAACCCTAGATCTTTGAGTTTGCTCTCGACGTCTATTGTTGAAGGAAGCTTCTGGCTTCCGGTTCTGGGGTACGAGATCAGAGCATCTAGGTAAAGACGCTCGAGGACCCCCATAGATCTTGTAGGGCTGAGATTGAAGAGGGTGTAAGCCGCCCTCTGTAGTGAACCTATATCAAATGGGTAGGGAGGACTCCTTGTAACGGTTCCCTCTTTAATCTCCTTTACTATCCCTCGACGGTTTTCACACTCTGAAACTATCCTGTTCGCCTCTGAAAGCTTTTGTACCTTCCCCTTCTGGTAAGAGGCGGCCACTGTCTCTTCCCCCACTTTGAACGCTGCATCTATTTCAAAGTGGGGAATCGGTGCAAAAGAATTGACCTCTTCATCACGTTCCATCACAAAACCGAGGGTTGGGCTCTGCACTCGTCCAGCGCTTATTGTACTGTATCTGCCGCTCAGCCTTTTTTGGGATGTGGTAAGCAGCCTAGACAAATTTATACCGTATAGGAAGTCAACTTCGTGTCTAGCAAGCCCCGCCTCTACCAGTGAATCATCCGTCCCGGAAGCCATGTTCTTGTAGGCGAGCAATATGTCGGCCTTGGTCAAGGTAGAAAAACGCATTCTGGCAGCGGTCTTGTCCTTTTCTGAACAAGCGTACCTAAGTATGGTTGAACCGATTAAGCTGCCCTCTACGTCATAGTCGCATGCGTTGATGAACTGGTCCGCTAGCTTGGAGAGCTGCGTTATCTCCTGAATCCAAGCCCTAACTCTCTGTAAGCCTCTCTCAGCCCGATCCCTTGAAACCCATTTGGTGACGAAGGATGGGTAAAGACTCTTATCACCGCGAAGATCGACCAAAGCGTACAGGTGTCCCACGGCAGGGCAGACCAGTATCTCCTCACCCTCACCCTCGGATACGTAGTACTCGAATGCTCTTCCCCTTACCTTCTTGGGTGAACCCCTTTTGTCTAGTGCTTCAGCTATCCTTCTCGCCGCTGTTGGCTTCTCAGCTATTATGAAGGCCCTGCGCACGGCGCTGGCTGACATCCAGAGATCAAGCTCCCAGGCTTGATGGGTGCAGACAGGGCGGCTCCGAGCAACATATATATCTTGATCGTGAGACTCATTCTTGTGGCCGAGGGAGAGCTTTGTTAGTCATTGCCTGCAACAAGTGCGGCCACACGCTGTACGAGGGAAACGAACTCAAACTCCCTGAAGAGGTAGCCCGTCAAAATGGCTGCACTTGCCCCAAGTGCGGATCTGGACTGAGGGAGAGCCCCTTAGAGATAAGGATAAATACAGAGCCGGAACCGTCTCAATGAACTCCGGGGAAAAACCAGCTTTGAGTTCTGTCAGAGAGAAGCTTTCATCGGTCTCCAGGCGACTGCAGCGTCTTTCCAAACCCGCATTAGTCGAAGCCGCGATCTTGTTTTCATGTCTAACCATCACTTTCATGATAAGAATGCTGCCTCTTCGCTGGGGAGCCGCGTTATCGGAGTTCGACCCTTATTATCAGTTCTATCAGGCAACCTACATTGAAAGCAACGGCTGGCAGGGTTTTGCAGATTGGTTCAATCTCCACGACAACACGGTTTGGTACCCCTACGGAAGAGATGTGACACACACCGCCTTCCCAGGAGTCGCGTTCGCACACGCGCTCATCTACAACACCTTCACGTCCCTAGGCGTGTTCATCTCCCCTCTAGATCTAGCTGTGATCCTACCCCCGATCGAGGCGACAGCAGCGGTTCTCATCATATACTTCTTGGGGAAGGAGGTGGGAGGGAAGGCAACAGGGCTGTTATCAGCGTTCTTCCTAGCGATAAGCAACGGCTTCATTCAGAGAACAGAAATGGGGTGGTTTGATGATGAAGCCGTAAGCATACCAATAATGCTGGGAGTCTACCTCTTATACCTCAAGGCACTAGAACAGGGAGCCTCAGCTAAGAGAACCATTTCATACTCAGTGCTAGCAGGGATCCTTCTGGGCTATCTCAATTGGTCATGGGGCGCAGCAAGATTTCCCACAGCACTCATACCTGTTTTGACTATGGTCATAGCGGTTATGGGCCGGAGTAGCCGACGATTGGTGACCGCCTTCGGAATAACGATGGGAATGGGGTTGCTGATAGCCTCTTTCGTCCCGAAGTTGACTCTTAACTACTTGATTGAATCAACCTCGATGTTAGGCACAGTGGTTTTCGGAATCCTCCTGCTGATAGAGATCTCACGAAGGTTCGAGGATCCTCTCAGAAAGCTGATCATACCTGGCGCCATAGTTGTAGTCGGGGTGATCACCCTGTTTGGTATGGCGGCCCTAGGGCTCGTAACAAACCCGGGGGCTAAGTTCCTTTCCGTGATTGTTCCAACGGTCAGGCAGACCAACCCTCTTCTGATCTCCGTGTCTGAACAACAACCTTCCACCTGGGGATTGTTCTTCGTTGACAACAACGTGCTAGTGCTGCTTCTTCCCTTAGGGCTCTACTACGCCTTGAGGAGGGGAAAGAACGCCGATGTTTTCGCTGTTCTCTTCGCCCTGACTACTGTGTATTTCGCCCTTTCCATGGTGCGTCTGGAACTGCTTGCCGCACCAGCCCTGGCCATAATAGGTAGCTACGGCCTATCCGAACTCCTGTATACTATGGGAAAGTCTCTCATAAGAGAAAGCGGTCTCAGGCGAGGAGAGGAGGCTTCTGTTGTCCAAGAGTACGGAGCTTGGACGCCCATCCTCGTTGTCGGTCTAATCATCTATCTTGCCCTGCCGGCACAAGGCCTGGGCGGCCTGGGTATATCACCTATAGATCAAGCGAACTCGCCCGCCACAATCATAGGAGGGTCGGTCCCTGTCTCACAAAAATCTCCCTCATGGTTAAACGCTCTTGCATGGATTAGAGACAACACACCAAGAGACGCCGTGATTGCCTCTTGGTGGGACTATGGATACTGGATCACCCAGATAGGGAACAGAACTTCATTGATCGACAACGCTACCTTTAACTCTACACAGATAGCTTGGATTGCAGATGCCTTCATGTCAAACGAGACCAAGGCACTACCCATACTCAAGAGGTACAACGCAAGTTACGTGCTGGTATTCGTCACTCACAATGGCCAGAACCTTTGGGGGTATGGTGAAGAGGGAAAATGGGTGCAGATGCTGAGAATCGCAAATCAGTACTCCGATGTTACTGGTACACCTTACAACGAATCCAACTACTTCGATCCATCGACTGGAAGGCCCAACGATCTGTTCTGGAGGGGTACACTGATAGGACAACTGATACCGTACAAGTTAACGACTTACCAGAATCAAGAAGTGTATGCCTACGAGCCTCCGCAGCTAAGCCATTTCCAGTTGATCTACTCCTCCAGTGAACCTTACACCACATACGCCTATGTTTATATTTACGAGATTGTTGGCTGAAGTGGAGATTTACCCGATGTAGCTGGGCTCTTTGCGAGGTTTCTCTCTCTTCTTCGGAGGCATAAGGCGAGATATGAACGTTCTCTCCAGTTCCTCGCGCATACGCTTGTATTTGTCTATCTCTTCATCCATCCTTGACAAGTCTAATTCTACACCGATTATTTTAGCCACAACTCGAAGCAGTTGTTTTGCTGCAAGTGGGTCAGGGAGATACGAGGAACTCTCTGAAAGAAGTATGAACGCCTCCTTCCCATGCTGACTGAACATTTTCACGAGGAAACTTGACAACCTGTCTAGTGGCAGTTCTTCAAGATCCTTTATGGGCGTGGCCCCTAGTTTCAGAAGATTATCAAGCATAGCTGGCTGGTTAGATGCAGCATGAACGTCATCTTTCTCCGTGATCTTTACCCCTCCCAAGAATCCATACTTCGAGACACCGTGGCCGTCGCAGAAGTCATAGATAACCTTGGCCATGATGTAGCCTCCCTCTTTCTCTTCAACCGGGAAGTTCCTAACCAAGAATAGAATCTTGGTCTGCTGACTCTTGTTCTCGTATAGGTAGAGTTCTCCCGCAGGCGTGGAAGCGACACCGTGATCATCGACCAGGCTCACATGTGGCAGGAAATGGGAGTAAACCCCTCCAATCTTTTTGGCTTTTAGTGTGTCAATAAGGAACGAGATAGCTATTAGCCCCACTGCGCCGGATGTTGGAGCAGCTTCGTATATCAGCGCGCCTGAGAGATCCACATCCTTCTCAGAGATTCTTACCTCGGTGCTCAACGGATCTTCCTCCTCAGCGCAACCCGGAGATCTATATGCCTATCTTGAAGTGAGAAGTTTGGGGGGTCAGGGGAGATCAGGTCTCCTCCGCAAGCAGGACAGGAAGCCTGCGAGAGGCTGTATGAGCCACAACTCCTACACCTCCTGATTTTTCTTGTCATCTGCTTTCTCCTTGCTTCACCTGTTCTGTCCCTTTCCTCGATATGCTATACAGTCCATCGATCGGTTGTATGACGACTTCCAGTCGTCCCAGCACCCGTGGTCACTCATATTCATCAACTATCTTTCCCGTTATCTTTGCCTTTCCCGAGGAAGGGTGTGCAAGGACAGCCCCACAAATCTTGCAGGTTACCTTTGTCTTTGAATGAAGGAAGACTATTTGCCTACTGTCACACTCAGGGCAAGCAACCAGCAAGAACTTTGACGAGGGCCTGGGTATAAGCTTCGCCCAATCGATCTCGCCAGACACCGAAGCTCACCTCGTTATCTCCAGTTTCCTCAGCCTGATTCCGCTCCTCATAGAAGTTCTTCCACATTTCTTACAACGCAGCCGTAGGTTTCTTTTTTGTGTCGTCTTTGCCTTGTCCCGTTGCTCTGGGAACTTCTGTCCACCATAGCCTTTCTTGTCACGTTCATGCCTTCTTGCCCCGGCGGCGAGGAGCCTATCCTTGCCCTTCTTATAGAGGGAAACCTCATGAGCGGTGTGAGAATTGCATTTCCTGCAGTGAACCATGATCTCCTTGGGCACTTTCATCTCGCTTCACTACAACTCCTGAATGCAGATGGAAGCGATTACCGAGGGATTTAAGCATTGTTTGATCCATTGATCGACCGAAGCGGCGTAAGAAAGAAGTGCGTGTTCGCAGCCAGTGAACGTGGGTCTAAAGACCTACATGCTAGCTGAACCCTTTCTATTCTTCATATGTTAAACAAGATTGTTTAAGGCACGTAAATTCTGTTCGCCAGACGCTTGCGGACCAATGCTCTCACGTTTCCCGCGGGAAGTGTGGCGATGTCATCTAGCTTAAAAGGCCCATAGGGCTTGACATCTTCTCCCATAACCTTGGAGACCAGCTCATTGAGGTGAACAAGGAAACGGCGTCTTTCTTCTACCGGGGGAGGGTGGATCTTCATGTCGTAAGCCACGTTCTTTATCCTGTCCCTATGCTCCGATATAATCCTCGAGAGGTTGAAGTATGTGTACTTCTCAAAATCCATTAGGTTGTCCACCTGTTTCCCCTGCATGGCTAGAAGCATTATCTTCCGCAGACGTACATCGAAGATAGATTCCACAAGTCGACGTACAATGGACATCTCTTGTCTTTGCACGATGGACTCTATCGACCTCTTATCCGATACCCTAATATCCCTACGTGCTTCAGTGGCATATCTATATACCTCCTCCTCGAGGTCACGCGAGATCTCGCATAGGTCGTTAGATGCTCTCTCTCTGTACCAGAGATCAAGTATTGCTTTGTATACATCTGCCATCATTTATCGCCCTGAACTTAGTGTGCCTACGCCCTTACACACCATGAAGACCGCCGTAGACAACGGCACTTCTACAACTTGGTTATGGTATGGGCCGTAACTTTTCTCCTTAACCCTGAATTCTGGACAAAAAAGAACCTTCATTTTGACGGACGGCTGATCGGGGAAAACCACGGGGTCGCGGAACGGGTCAAAGGTCTCCAATTCATCGTAGCCTATCTTTAAACTCAACAGCCCTGTCTTCCCATGAAGCGTATTTATCACGCGAATCAACCTGTGAACATCAGTCGTCACAACGCTGTCGATGTTTGCCGCCTGCCTTCGTACAGCAAGTTGAGCAAGCTTAATCCAGTCATCAGCTTTGATAGCGCTGGCCGCACCCCATACTGGACGGCTTGACCATAACTTCACCAAGACTTCTTGACGCTTCAAGAATCTCCGATAGGTCTTGGGCGTGAGGTTTTCGCTGAAATACCCCTCATAGGATGGATCTGAGAGCTGGCCAAGTAGATCGTACACACCCCTCGCTATCCTTCCCCGCCAAGAAGGTTCGCTATAATCAGGGCCTATCAGGGAGCTACTGCCCCGAGACAGGTATAAACCATGGTATGACACGTCAAGGCCGTTTCCAGCTACATAGTCAACGACCTCCTTTCGCGCGTATTGATCCAATGAGTTCAGGTGATCATTGTCTACATGAACATGATATCCTCTATGCCCAGAGAAGTTAAGTGTTATATCCTTCGACTCTATCCCCAGGCTGAGTTCTAGAAAATCCAGAAGCTTCAGCAACTCATTTCTTGCTTCCCTCAGACAGTGTTCGCAGAGCCACTCTATCTCCTCAACTCTGCTCTGACATTTAGGACAGCCCTTCGGCATGGGCTTTGGTCCATGTTCACCGCAATTCTTGCAGAGCCAAAAATCGTGTTCGGCCTTGCATCTGACCGGTAGGTGATCTGCGTCTATGTCGAACACCAGTTCAGCACCAATCCATCCCTTTCTCTCCATTGGAGCCGAGGGCAAGTGAAAGAAGGCTGATGAATAATATACGTGTCGAGGAACTCTCTCTGTAAACAGGTTTGCTAGAGAGTCAGCATCCCTCAGTGATAGGTGGCGGACCATGATGTTTTCTCCAAAGACGAAGTATCCGAACTCCCTACTCTCAATCTTCCTCGGTATCTCAACCCGCTCTCTCGGCCGCTCATAGTATGATCTAAAAGCACCCCGAGCGAACTGTAGGTCACCCTCGGAAATGAAACTCATGCCTCTCCACGCTCTGTCAGCCTGACTTGTCCGTAATACCTCTTTAGAGGACTCCTTACACTCAAACATTGCTCCGTTCTAGGACACAGACCATGTGTCTGAAGTGTCCTGCAGCTCGGGCTGGTGTATTTCTTGACTCTACCTCTCCCCCCTGCAATGTGCTCTATTTGATATTGGCTAAGATGCTCGTCGAAATCGGGAAGCCGCGAGAAAAGATGAAGAACTTCCCGCCGCGTAAGACCCACGTTTAAGAAAAACGAGGTCAAAGTAAACCTGGCGAAGTGAGAGAGGCTTTCTCCTTCAACCAATCTGTTGTAGATGGACCTGATGCAGGGTGGCAGAGCCTCTAGCGAGAATCCAATTGTAGTCCTCTCCTCCTCTTTCTCCTTGACGGTGATTATGCTCTTGATCCCAGCCAGGTGCTGCTTCAGGAACTGGGGCGGAGAAACGTCTCCGGTCTCATTGATAGCTCTGAGAATGTTTTCTTCCGCATGTAATTTCAGAATGCCCACAGCCTCTGATTTGAACAAATGCACCTGCCCAAGACGTAGGTTCTTGTTCACCAGTCTCCAACTGGGACTACTGAAGTGTGAAGCAAGTCTGACGTAGTCTGAGAAATCCAGACAGAAATCGTATGTCTGTGTGCCCAAAACATGTTGCAGCGCCTTCAACTCTAGGCCGAAGCCGTCATCGGCTATCCTCTCGATAACTTGGTTGGGTTCATCAATCAGCAGTTCGGAGCAGCGCTCTGACTCCGCCATAGCATACCTCTTCGAGATGGCTGGGTCTGACATGCAAGTCACTAGGAAGACAGCAAGAGGAAACGACAGGATCTCTACCTCAGTCTCTCTCGACCGGTCATTCACAAATCCGTACCTGATAGCAAGCTCCACCCTGTTGATGGCTCTCCACAAGATTGGGCCATATAGCTTGGACGAAAGATCGTTGATTGTTAACCCTCTCTTCCTTACATACTCTCTTGTCGTTGGGAGGAATGGATATCTAGCCAGATATATTGATGGAGAAGCTGCGAGCATGGCTTTGCTGGGTACCAGTGGAAGGGAATCTATTAAGGATTCGAGTAGTTTGGGCAGAGTGCACATCATTCCTAAGCGCTATGGAAGCCAAGGACTTGAAAAATGGTGTACCACAGCCCCTATCTAATGGGCCGTTTCCTGACCAGCCCACAGGGAATAGTATAAGAATCAGGGAGCCAATCGACGGAGAAGGGCGGGGGTTCCCTAGCCAGGTCAAAGGGGGAGGACGAGGCTCTAACACCTCGGCCCAAACTTAAGATCCTCTGGCGTAGGCCTTCGTGGGTTCAAATCCCACCCCCCGCACCATAGCCCGTCTAGAATGATCCTTTTGCCAGCAATGTTTTCCTCGGTCGGTCAATGCTTCTACCTTCAACGGAACGGTTGCTCAGCTAGAAGGTGATAGAAAAGAAGATAAGGAATCCTCATCCTTTGCATGTTGAGGATAAAGGAAAGGATAGATGTCAGCTACGGCCAGAAGACTAGTTGCAATAGCTCTAGATGCCGGCTACCAAATCTCTCAAGATGCATTGATGATGATCTCCCAAAGTGAGGATCCGATCGGAGTCATGGAGGTATTGACCAATTATGTTGCACAGAACGACCCCCAGGCATTCATGATAGACAAAAAACACGTGGGCGCCTTCCTGGAAAGCATCAAGCCCAGCAAAACACCTGCCGTCTCCAAGGAGAAGGAAGCACCGACAACCCCACAACCCCCGATCCAACCGGAGACACCGCCCGCACTCGAGTACACTCCAGACATAGAGATAATTGAGGTGACCAGAGAAAAAGAAAGAATTCAAGGTGATGTAGAGGAGTTTAGGAGATACTTTCATGACAGGTATGTAAAAATCAGGAGGATACTAGAAAAGAGGCGTGAACACTTCATCCCCCTTGCCGACGCAATAAAGAGCAAGGATAGGGAGGAGACAGCGGTAGTAGTCTCGGTATACGGCAAGAGAGAGACCAAGGGAGCTACGATTCTCGATGTTGAAGATCCAGCGACACGCTTCACAGTCACGATTCCTAGAAGCAGGGTGGAAGTCATAGGAAAATCAGAAACGGTTCTTCCGGACCAAGTGATCGGCCTCAAGTTAACGAAGGTCGGAGAATCCCTCATGGTCGAGGATATATTTCAGCCCGACGTACCGGTCACAGGCCCAAAGAAGATACCAAACATACCGCCGCTCTCCTCAATATTGATCTCAGACTTACACGTGGGAAGCAAGAAGTTCTCCGCTGAGGCCTTTCAGGGATTCCTACGATGGATCAGAGGAGAAGAAGATGGAGGAGAGGAAGCAGCTCGCGTCAAGTACTTGGTGATTGCTGGAGACGTGGTTGATGGGGTAGGGATATACCCGGGGCAGGAGAACGAGCTTGAGATAACCACAGTGGAGGCGCAGCTCTCCTACGCGGCCGATCTTCTAGCCGAAATACCGAGCCACATAGAGATATTCATCTCACCCGGAAACCACGACCCGACCAGGAAGGCGCTACCTCAGCTTCCATTGTCCGGCAAGTACCAGGCAATACTAACTGAGCACCGGAAGATCACCTTTATCGGAAACCCTAGTAAGGTCAGGCTCCATGGAAGAGAGCTGCTGGTGTATCATGGACAGAGCTTCGATGATATCGTACAGACACTTCCCATAGCTTCGTACAGTAACTTGAAACAGAATATCGGAGCAGTGCTAAGAACAATAATCCAGGCGAGACACCTGGCACCGGAGTATGGAAAGAACACAACCATCCTCCCTATACCCGGCGACCCTCTGGTCATCGATGAACCGCCAGACATACTAACTACAGGACACGTCCACGTTGTAGGAATGGAGAGGTACAAAGGGATAGGCCTCGTCAATTCCGGGTGCTGGCAAGCACAAACAGAGTATCAAAAATCCCTTGGACTTGTTCCAACAGATCCTTCAGCCATCATCGTTGACTTGGACACGTTAGACATGAGGATAAAGTATTTCATCACTTGAATCAGTCCATCTCATCTTGAGTCGAACTGAGAGACGAACCAAGATCATCAAGACACGCCGAACGGTCACAGGTCAGGTTTGTCGGTCTTCTCTCACGGACCTCTTCTGATTTTGATGGCCGACTGTTTGTTGACCCCAGAAAGAAGGAGAATGACTGGGTCACCGACAGAAAACAAAGCCAACAATGGACGTCTTGAACTCCGGGCATCCCATCGCTACCCACAACGCTTTGATCGATCAATCGATTTTGATCTCAGCTCACAAGTGTTTCACCACCCACTCCTCAACCTTTCAAGCCCTTTTCGTCACCTGTTGGATATCGATATTGCTGTCCGACATGAAAGGGAAGGCCCGGCGTGAAGTCCGCTCCAGCCTGTACGCCAGCCTCTCAGTGGGTGAAGCGAACGGCTCGAGGAGAGAAAAACCATCTTTTCCAACGGGTCATTCGTTCAAACCAGTTGTTTCTATGCTTACATCCATCTACGATGGTCTTGGAGCTGTCCACCAATCTTGTTACCATCATCCCCTAAGAACGGACAAAATACGTGATCCAATTCTCTCGGGTAGTTTTCTCGTTTCCCCTGTGTTGTGCGTCAAGCGTCTTTGCCGACGTGCTCAGTCAGCTTCGGTAGAAATGGATCGATCGATTGTTTTCCCTCGATCTTGTTTGTAGCGCTCAAGGTCTCTGAGAAGAGGAGAAGAAATCAGGAAGTCGGCGGTCGACCGGTTGCAGGCAATGGGGATGTCGTGCAAAACAGCTAGACGGAGCAGAGCCTTCACATCAACGTCATGTGGTTGAGGCGTCAGTGGATCCCAGAGAAATACGACGAGGTCAACTTTGCCCTCGGCAATCATAGCTCCGACCTGGGCGTCTCCTCCCTGTGATCCAGCAAGAAGAGGGGTTACCTCTAGCCCTACCTTTTGGGTGATCTCCCGCGCGGTCCCTTCTGTGGCATAGATCTTGAAGTCTCTCAAGGTCTCTTTGTTGAACGCAGCCCACTCAACCATGTCCTCCTTCCTGGCGTCGTGAGCTACGAGGACGACCCTCTTCTCCACCATCGTAACGTGGCGTCGCGCCACCTCTACTTATCGTTATCTCAGTGGACGTGCCGGCGAAGCGGCTAGCCGATCGATTAGCCCAAGATTCTCGCTTCGCGAGGTCAAACACCACCGAAGCCCGCACTTGAGTGTTTTCCACTTTCTTCCATCTGATTGGGTGATAGGGTCTGCATTGGAGCGAGGGGGGATGACCTGTGCCTCAATCACACCAGCCGGTCGCAAAGGCTTGGTGGAGGAGCAGATCGTTTCGAGAGAGGGAGGTTTGGAGAAGTGTTGTGGGAGAAGGCTTGTGCCGTGTCCGGCAAGATGATGGCGTTGGACAGGAAGCGGTGACGGTTCAGACGCATCGGCTAGAACAGCGATCTACCAACGGGCGTCCACGACGACGCAGCTGAATATCAGAAGGGGTGAATCGGCGCGGCCATTTCGAAGTGCCACGGAAGCTGAATATCGCATGACCTCGCCGATGGTTGGTTTGATCTCCTTGTAGACTCGGTGAAGCCTCACACGTGCAGGGGCAGGAATCCCCCCTAGACCCCCAGATTCCACTCTGATCGAAGAGGCGTGGTCTAACTATATATTGTAAGCATCCAGTTAACTCGATCGGTTACATTGAAAAGGTCCAGAGCAGCCCTAGATGCCCGAGCATATCTGTCGGGGATGAAAAACACTGAAGGAGGACTGGAGACCAGATCCAAAATAATCAGGGTGTTGACAACCAAGGGATCGGCAAGCGTCTCTGAAATTGCGCGTGCATTCCCCAGGTGCAAAAGCACCGTAAGGAGGCATCTCAGGAGCATGGAGGACCGACGTATCGCTGTCAAAGTCAGAGGAGGGAGGCCTTTTATCTGGAGCCTTTCAGGTGGAGGCCAGCAATCACTGGAGGAATCTATAAGTTCATGATGCTCAGTGAGTTTCAACAAAAGATGCGTGAAACATACCTCGAGAGAGACGCTTCCAGGGGGCTCTGGGGGACCTACGTGTGGCTGCTCGAGGAGGTGGCGGAACTCGGGAACGCCATGCTAGGAAGAAAGAAGGATCAACTTGAGGAAGAGGCAGCGGATGTCCTAGCTTGGTTGTCCAGCTTATGCAATCTGACAGAGGTCGATCTAGAAGAGGCGGCAACAAAGAGATACCAAGCAGGCTGCCCAAAGTGCGGCGCTTCTCCCTGCAGATGCTCGAAATAGGCGTCTTCACACACAGTCCAATTGACTCATAGACAAACAAGCGCTAAGTGACCTTCAATCCTGTGTGGTGAGCTAACCTCCACGGGTGGATCGATGGAACCATCATCTCCAATCCCTGAGAGGCCCAAGTGTCGATCGATCGATACCCAGCCTCAACAGCCCTCTATCACATTCCATCAGATGAATTGAGCTCCTTCTCTCCAGCGACCTCCTGCTCTTCGGTATGGGCAGGGGAACGTCAATTGCTACAGCAGCCAGGTTACTCTCCTTCACAGCCTTCAATACATCGATGTCGATGAATAGAAGCCAAGCTCTCACGTGCATCGACCAAGCGTCAACAACACAGAAGCCGGTAGGCCTGTTCTGGACACCGGCTAAGTCGATTCCTGAAGCGATCAATGACTCCTTCCCCGCATATTAGGCACGGGATCCACACCCACCAATTCGATCCAACCAAAAGCCGGCTGAGAACCGGCTTCGTCTTACCCCGCAACCCCCGATCGATCGCCGAGATCGACCGATTCCAGCAGCCAGTCTTCATGTGGTTTGAACAGCACCTCAGCCAGGGGGTCATAGGTCAGCGCGTGGCCACCGACTCTACTAGCGATGCAGACGCCACACGCGGCGCTGGCAGGACATGAAGTACCTCATTCATGACTGCCAGTGAACAACGCTATGAAGACAGCTATGTGTCACAACAACCAGAGATTCAGAACGGAGGGAGTATCCATGCCTCAAACAAGCGCCGGCCAGGCCCCGGCAAATCTCGATCGATCACTCCAGAGGACAAGACCAGGTTCTTCCGCATGAGACAGTATTACCTGGCAGGACCAAATTTGTCGCGCAGCAAACACTCATAGAACAACCTGCCCATCCCCCCTGACGACCCCAGCTACGGCAGCCTCACGACCCAGTGGTCATTCCCCATTACAGGGCTTGGAGGTGCCATCCACTGTCGATGGTATCCGCCCTAAGACAACAGACCTTTCCCGCTCCCTGATCATATTACCTCCTCAAGACCAGGCCGAGGAGCCCCCCCAAACCTCGTGCCAGCCAGCAAGAGGGGCTCTCTAGCTCCTTCTGCACGCCGTGCTGACCTCTCTCATCCGTCCTTGGTCCTGCAAGACTTTCCCATGAAAGCTCGTGCTCGCCTGCCGCCCACCGACCTTATTGTTGAGCACTGCAACAGGTTTCAGCTGAGAACGCGACGACCTTACCCATAATATGTCGCCAACATTGCTCGGCTCGAGGCTATAGAACCAGTGGAACACTGTTTAGCTTCATTACATTGTGTTGCAGCAGGGTTTTCCACTGACATCAAGTGTGTTCTCTATCTCTTTTCTCTTCCTAGACCATGACTCCAGCCCTATAGCGGTCATTGAGAGGCACCCGAATACTAACAATTCAACAGAACCGGGGCCGTTGAGACCGAAGAATGCCGTCACAGAACGGCCAAATACCAAGCGATCAAGAAGAAATAGTCCTCACTCTCCCCCCAAAGCCTCGAAACGCGTCGGAGACCCGGGCATTAGCAAGCCAACTTCGACACGTTCACGGTTTTCTCTAAAGAAACTGACCAATCCCCATAAGACTCTCGATCGACCGCCAGATCCCTCAGTCTACACCTCTCCTACCAACTATTCTCCCCCTCTTTCAACGATCCCGCCGCCGGCACCAAGCAAACGGCCGCTCAAACGGTACTAGCAAGACCCCCGGTAGAGCTGCCAAGCATGTCCCACCTGATCAGGACGAAATTCGGCGCTCAACCGGAAGAGCAACCAGAAACGAGCCAAACAGAGGAGTAAACCCCGGTTCTGGGACAGCCACCAAGTCTTCCCCACAAGCCACCTCACGATACCTCTCAATGCAAGCCGAGTTGTCCTCCAACCAGTACCCCAAAACCTATCCCGCTCCTGATCCATCTCTCATCGCAGCGCAGGAAAAGGCACTCCCAATAGCACAGGTACCCTCCTCGCTTGGCATGCCAGAAACTCATGCAGGACGGCGACTGTTGGCCGTCTTCCCCTGAGGGTACTGGATGTAGGCCTGTTACGAACTTGTTGCCGAAGGCTTACAGCCAGGTTCTCTTCTCCAACAAGCCAGTAGGTGGTCCAACAACACTAAACGGCCAGGCCAGGTGTCCGCTCAAACGCGGGGGCACACACACCTTCAATGTACACCCACCTGATGTCAAGTTCCCTTTACTCAATGGACGCGCCGATCAATCTTGTTCACTGGAAAACTCTTGGATCATGCATGAGGAGATTGCACTAAGCCTCTCAATGGAGCGTCGTACAATGATCTTGAGGCAATCCTGCCCTAAGCGAGGGTTACGGGTTAGCACAATTACGGGTCGACAGAGAGCCAGAGGCTGGAAATCCGCTCAAGCCGGGAACCCGACCTAGGAAGGACTACCCGTGAAGCGCTCTCTCAAGAACTGAGAAAGGCCAAACCCAGTCCTGACAGCAGACATGAAGCAGGAACGCTGGGTTCACGCACCAGCTCAACTGTTAATACGGCCTTTGGGCAAATATTCCTCAACATATTCCTGTGCTAGGGCTCCTTACACCTCAATTCGTTTGACAGCTCCTTCGGAGCATATTCGCGCTGGAACCTGGATGCACGTGGCATGCGTTCCCTCTTCTTGTACACCAATCAGGCTTCTCTCTGACCGCAAGAAAACCCTCGCCCACATCTCCGCTGAGCAACTCGCCTTCCACTCCATGAGCGACCAAGTCGGCGTCCCTGGCAGGTGCGTAGCACCGAGCTTGCTCGTCGATCGACCGATGGCTCTGCGGGCTCGACGGTTTCTGAAAATCTGTAGATGGCTAAATGTTCAGTCGATTAACTCTTCAACCAGTCTGTGGTTCGCATCGACAGGGGCTTCGCCATCCTAAACATCGAGAAATAAACGCGGAATCCGCTGTACAACTGACGCTTCTTTTGTCGAACCCTACGACCAAGCTAGGCTCTGAAAAACGCACGAGAGGTATCTGTTGAGCTGGATCGCCAAGGGAAAAACCGGGTCGCCGGGAGAGGTCTTTGGAGTCAAAATCGCAACAAAAGCGGCTTTTCCACACAATAAACACAGCTGGAGCGCCCCTCTACGGTAGTCAGCTGGAAAGACCGATTTCGTTTGCCCCGAACAGTGTCTGGACATCTCAACGAGTGGCACGATATGGTCACCGAGAAATATGGAGAGCAAGACTCAATGAGAGACACAAACCGCCTCCGACGGTGTGGGTCTACCCTTGAAGTTGGTGAACTCTGCCAAAGTTCTGGTAGCAAAGGGCCAAGTCAACGGTCTATATCAGCGCCAAATGTCGTCAGAAGGAGACCAGGTCGAAGGTCAAATGGCCAACAGACATGCGCTCCGCAGCCACAAAACCCGTAGATACATGCGTCTTTCCCCCCGCTCTGCTGAATAGAAGGTAATACCTCCCCTCCTCGTCGCAGCTGAAGGCGACTCCAGGACGCTGTCACAACCCCCAGATGAACAGGTAGGACACCCAAGACCAACGCCACCGACACGGCATGTAAGACCCAGCCCCTGTCCATTGGGACCTGTCCAAACTTGCCCCTAACTCACCCCGAGACTCTGCGTGGACTAAGCATCAGCAAACCATAACTCTCTGTCTTTCCTCGCTTTCCCCAGACCGCCCACCGAAACCACCGTGCATAACGACACACCACCGATCGGTCGGGCCCGCTGGCTCATCCACACAGTCTAGGAGCATGTCGGGGCTAGAGAGGGCCTAGCCTCCTCCACGTTTGATCGACTCAGTCGAAGCATATATCCGGTGTGGCACCTTATAGAGCTGTGAACTACAATGAAGGCGAAGGAAAGGCTCAGAGAACTGGGGATAGAGCTACCGCCCGTCCAGAAACCGATAGCATCCTATGTACCGGCGGTCAGGGGCGGCGAACTTGTGTTTTCCTCGGGTCAGGGCCCTCTAGTCAACGGGCGGCCGATGTACACTGGAAGGCTGGGCAAGGAGCTCACCTTGAACCAGGGATATGAGGCGGCGAGGACATGCGCGGTGAACTGCCTAGCGGCTATCGACGCGGAGGCGGGGTCCCTCGATCATATTGAGAAGGTTGTCAAGGTGTTGGGCTTCGTCAACAGCGCTGAGGGTTTCACGGAGCAGTCGCGGGTGGTCAACGGGGCTTCTGACCTGTTGGTGGAGATCTTTGGAGAGGGCGGAAAGCATGCAAGATCAGCGGTAGGAGTGAACGTGCTGCCGCTGAACATACCGGTCGAGGTGGAGATGATAGTCAAGCTAACTAAAGAAGCATCGAAAGAGTAGCCCGGGATGTCTCTCAGGAATGAATAGACAGCCTTCAATCGACCAGCCACTCTGATGCTTTAAGGAGAAGCTGTCTCTGAGGATGCCTTGCTGAAAGCTACCCTGTCTGTCATCGAAGAACCCCTTGACCGACGTGAGGTGGGCGTGAAATAATATCGCTCCAAGACTCATCTCTCCCCTCCTCCTCAATGAAGTCAGCCTGGTTTAAGCCATGACAACTGTTCAGCTCTTCCGATTGCCGTCCAAGCGAAGAGCGATGTTATCCAGACAGATAGATACCTTGTCCCAATCTCTGTAGATGGCAGGACGTTGACGTGGAAACCGGTCTATTTGAGCGGAAACCTTTTCATGCCAGAGGATCCTAGCGGCAGCGAAGTCTGGGTGAGTCATGTTCAGAGTCGATAAGAGATCGGCACTCATAGTTGTCCATGTCCAGAAAGACTTCTGCCCAGGAGGAGCCCTCCCAGTCCCTGAAGGAGATAAAGTCGTCCCGGTGTTGAACAAGTACATCGCTTTGTTCACTCGAGCAGGAGCAGCAATCTACGCCACTCGTGATTGGCATCCGAGCAACCACATATCCTTCAGATCGAGAGGCGGGCCGTGGCCGCCACACTGCGTACAGAGAACAGATGGAGCCAACTTTCACCCCAACCTCAAGTTGCCCGAAGGAACCCCGGTCATATCGGGCGCGACGGACCCTGATAAGGAGGCGTACTCTGGTTTCGAGGGGACCAACCTGAAGAGGCTCCTGAAGAACCGAGGGATTAACCGCCTCTTCATCGGTGGCTTGGCAACCGATTACTGTGTGAAGCACACCGTGCTGGACGGTCTGAAGGCGGGTTTCGAGGTGGTGTTGCTGGAGGATGCGTCGCGAGGTATAAACGTCAAGCCAAGGGACAGCGAAGAGGCCGTTGAACAGATGACAGAGAAGGGCGCGAGGAGAGCCCGTATATCCGACTTCACAAATAACCCGTAGATAAGATCGGTCGATTGTTGGGCTTTTTTGGGCCTTGATACACGGATGAAGAATGGGGGAAAGCCTCTCGCTCGACAGTTGGGTTGATCGATCCACTAGCCCACAGCGCTTTCTTATGGATTGATGCAGCTCAATGTGATCTCAAGCCCATTAGAAGTCTATCTTCTCCTGCTAAAGGCCAAGGTTCCAACCAGTATCATAGCAGCGTCGAAGACGCACACTATCAGAATGTCATAATGGAGCGGAGACAGCGGGGTCCAAGAGCTTCCCAGTATGACTGTTCTGAGCGCGTCAACACCGTAGGTTAGAGGGTTAACGTGGCTAAACCATTGCAGCCAACCCGGAACGTTCGACAGTGGAAACAGAGCCCCGCTTAGGAAGAACAGAGGCAAATTTACGAAGCTCTGTATAACACCAAAGCTTTCAAGGCTGCTGATGAAGCTCGCAATAGTCAACCCTATGCACACGAGCCCAAAGGTGATCAGCAACATTAACGGAAGGGCCTCGAGGAACGTGATCGCGTTGACTGGCACCCCAACGACAAACCCAAGCGAGAAAACGATTACCCCCTGAATCAGCGCATCTGTGCTGGCACCCAACATCTTTCCAAGAAATATGGAGACCCTCGATATCGGGGCCACCAAGATTTCCTTAAGAAACCCGAACTCCCTGTCCCAGATCACTGATATGCCCATGAACATTGATGTGAACAGCAGAGTTTGACCGATAATTCCCGGGAAGATGAATTCCTGGTATCCTAGCGAGACCGATCCTGATGTTGGAAAACGTATTCCTGCGCCAAACACAACCAGCCAAAGTATGGGCTGAAAGAAAGAACTCACTATTCGAGTTCTCTCGCGGAGGTATCTCTTGATCTCCCTCAACCACAGCGTATAGATGCCCCGCAGCTCACTCACCGTATTTGCCGCCTCCTTATAGCGGTGAAGCCATGATATTCCTCTCCTCCCTCCGCTCGTATACCCCTTCCAGTATAGTGAAGGAAAACATCGCCCAGATCAGGCTCATGCAGTGACACATACTCGACACGTATTCCAAAACCAGCAGCCATCTCCACAACCCGTGGAAGGGTTGCGTGAGCCTCCTTGACATTTAGCTTGAGCTCATCCCCTACTACGCTTATTTTGCCCACTAATCCTGCTTCTCCCAATTTCTTAGACAATCGATCCGCATCCTTGGTCTTGATAGTTATGATCTCACCCTCCAGCTTCTCCTTCAAGCTCTGAGGCGTG
>Ga0315306_10000331_pt1 | contig 22412 bp, 20 predicted proteins | sample TDP1_MG_FD_203803 | JGI IMG/M metagenome (GOLD analysis project Ga0315306, IMG submission 203803) | Freshwater sediment microbial communities from Lake Towuti, South Sulawesi, Indonesia - TDP1 | ecosystem: Environmental > Aquatic > Freshwater > Lake > Sediment | place: Indonesia: South Sulawesi... | reverse complement strand
AACCCCTTCCATGCTTTCCAATTTTACTTTTAACCAAAAAATTCCTTATAGATTTTGTATAGTCTCTCGCCAACGGTCTCCTTTGAAAATCTTCTTTTAACGTAGGCCCTTGAGTATTCACCCATTTTTCTCCTTAACTCATGGTCATGATACAATCTTAGAACAGCCCTTTTGATGGCTGAGACATCCTTATACGGAATAACTAAAGAAGTCTTTCCGCCTTCCACAACCCAGGGTAAACCTCCAATATCCGTGACTATAGATGGTTTAGCGCACGCCATGGCTTCTAATACAACCATGCCAAACTGTTCCTCGTTATTCACCATGGGCACACTGGGCAAGATGACTACATCAGAAAGGTTGTAAACCTCTGGCATTTTCATGTAAGGCAACCACGGAATGTAATGGACACCCTTGTGGTTTAATAGAAATCTTGATAAAAACTCGGTTGGAAGATAGTTTTTACCCACGAGAATCAACCTCATGTCACCGTACCTTTTTTGGAGTTGGTAAAAGGCTCGCAAAAGCCACGGAATGCCCTTCTGGATGTTTATTTTGCCCACGAACAAAATGTTAAACGTTTCGTTGAGGCCTTCTGGCAGATTCACTTTAGAAGCATCCTTTGGAGATGGCTTAAAGAGGGCGGTATCTATGGAGTTGGGCAGAATCCGAATTTTCTCGTCGTCTGCTGCCTCATGGATTAGGGCCCTTTTCCCAGCCTCGGTAGTTGCAATTATCAAATCTGCCCGTTTGTTAACGTACTGCTTCGCAAACCATGTGATGGGGTTATGTTGGAAAAGGGGATAAGGTATGTTCTCATCTTGGGTGAAGGCGAACTTCCTCTTCCCAGCCATTAAGGCCGCATTAAAGGAGAAGAAGTGAAAATTTTCGCTCACATGCACAACATTAAAATCCTTAACTGCCTTACCGAGCCTAAGAAGTATGTTTCTGGGCAGCCTAGCACCGGCCAGGGCGCGCCCTAGGAGGGGGACTTTTCCGTCTAACCAAAATAATCGTTTTATGGACATTTTCAAGATGGATGTGTCGAAGGGTTCTGGATCGCTGGAGAAGGCAACCACTTCCACATCCTTGTATCTATTGTGAATGTATTCCCATGGGTAAACCCCGTTGGGACGTAGAAAGGGTCCTCGAATGAGGGCTATTCTAATTTCGAGGCCTCCTATTCATTAATGGATAGTTGACACCCTTTTAATTTATCAAGGTTTAGTTTCCATTTTAAAAGGGTAAAGGTAATAAATCATGGCCAAAGAAAGGACGTAATTGGCGAAGAAAGTAACTTAGTGGGCTCCAATTTGAGGATCGCCTTATTCCACATGGGCTTCATGTACAGCGGAGGCGGGGAACGGACCGTCATCTACGAAAATCTTTCACTTAAAAAGCAGGGGCACGACATTGCCTGTTTCGCCCCAACCTTTAGGCCCGACGTTTGTCATCCAGACCTAATAAAAGAAATCGATCTGAAAGGCTTCCTGCCCAAGTTAAAGATTCCGTTGCCCCTGAGGGACTTCCTGAGCCTAGCGTTAAGTTCCTTCCTAGCTCCCCTTTTCACCCACAAATTCCTTGACTTCGATGTAATCCTGTGCCACGGACAGCCGACCACATGGATAGGCTATTCCATTGCCAGAAAACTGCACAAACCCTACGTTAGTTATTTGCATCAACCGGCGCGCTTCCTACATCCCAGACCCATTGACCTTAGGGTCAAGTGGAGGACCAAGAAGGACTTCGCCCTACTAAACGATATAGTAAAGATGGTGAAGCCCCTTGTCAAGGCGTGGGATCACATTTCAGTCACCTCCTCCAACGCCATCCTCGTCAACAGCGGGTGGACATCCGCCCTGATAGAGAAAATCTATGGTTGCAAACCTATCATATGCCCGCCTGGGGTGGACATTGAAAGGTATAGGCCTGCACCGCGCCGATCAGAGATGGAGGTAAACAATAGGATGATTAAAGGGCCCTTCATTCTCTCCACAAATCGCCACTACCCCCAAAAGGGCCTGGAATACCTACTTTTAATGATGCCCAAGGTGCTGAAAAAATGCAACGCCCAACTAGTAATCACCGGCCACTTTACAGAATATACCTCAACCCTCCAGAGGTTAGCTGACGGACTGAAAATCAGGGATAAGGTAGTTTTTACGAATCAAGTCGGCGAAACCGACTTAATTAGCCTGTACCAAAACGCAGATGTTTACGCCTACTCCTCCTCATGTGAAGACTTTGGGCTCGGCCCCATCGAAGCCATGGCCTGCGGGACTCCCGCCGTGGTCTGGAATTATGCTGGCCCAAGGGAGACGGTAATAGACGGAGCCACGGGCCTTAAGGCCAAGCCCTACTCTATAAACGACTTCGCAGAGAAGGTGATACGCCTCTTAACTGATGAGAAACTTAATCGGGAAATGGGTGCAAAAGCCGCAGACTTCGTGAAGAAGAATTATCCATGGGATAGACACGCAAAAATCCTCGAATCCATTCTTCTAAACTTAACTTAAATCTCCTCTGCCTTTTGAAATCGAGCTCACGTCAAATGTGGTTTTGGCTTAAAGTTGGTCGGCGAAAGGCTTAAATATGTAGTTGTTTTGTATACTTTGTAGTAAAAATGGAGTAATTGGAGATATTTGAAATGGAAGCCGTCTTGGGAAGAACCTACAGTCTACACATCCTTGACATCCTCCTAAAGAGTGAGGAATCCACCTTTAAGGAGATCATTGATGAGTTAGGGATTTCACCTACAACCCTCAGCCTCACGTTGAAAGACTTGATGGAGGAAGGTTTCGCTGAGAAGAGGGTTTATGGCCGTCGTAGCTACTATTCAATCACAGAAAAAGGCAAAAAGGCTCTAGAGCTACAACAAAAAGGGCCCCAGTTTGATATTGACAGAATGGCTCAACTGGTTGCAAAGCGGCTCAGAGAGAAGGGCGTCTTAGAGAAGTATCCCGAAGTTTCTAATGAGCAACTCATGCAAGCAATAAGGAGGAGAGTCAAGCGTTTCATGGATGAAGTTGCAGAAGAACTCCAACAAAACTTCCAGGAAGGAACATAATTATGAAACCATCCTTCAATGCTTATGAGCCCTTCTCACATAATGCGATGATCTACTCAGCAGAGAGAGACATCCCTCGTGAATTGGAGGAGATAATCGATTATGCAACAAAAGAAGAGTTCGAAGCCGAGTTAAGACGCTTACACGTTCTCCGATTACTCCATAAAACAGGAGGTATAAACATGACTGAAGAAACGCAAATTAGGGAAGGCAAAGCAAGGTTGCTGGAAGAACGCGATATTCCTAACATTCTTGAGGTGCTCTTCACCGAAGAGTTCTATCGAAAATATCCCGAGCATATGAAAAGTCATCTGACACGCCTAGCGAAACGGGGTTTAGACAAATATGAAAACAACCTCGTGGCTGAAAGAGATGGTAAGGCAGTCGGTAGGGCGGCCATAGACACTCCGTATCCACCTTATGCTGAACTAGGCGGGTTACTTGTCCATCCAAAATACAGAGGGCAGGGTGTTGGGACCGAACTTGTAGAAGGGTGTATCTCCTTGGCGAGGCGATATAATTGCAACATCATGTATGTGATTACATGGAAAGACAACCCAGCAGTCCATCGTTTTTGGAAAAAGTTCGGTTTTCAGCCTGCGATGCTTCAAGGTTTCGAAGAAGACGGAAAAGAAATCTGCCTCTTCAGATTCTCCGACACCCCATGTTACAATGATTTCCTGCGACATCATCCACTATCCATTCTGTCAGCCTCGAAAGGAAAGACGGACTTTCATGGAAACCAAGTATACGAGATGAAATGGAGTGACCCTCAAACAGATGATTTTCTGGCCTTTTACTTCGAGGGTAAAAGACATGAAAGCATGCCAAGAGTTACGGGAGTCGCTAGAAAAGAGAATGCCAGGGCGTTCGACGCTTGGATCGACCAGATAACATCCGATGCGACTGCAGAGAGAGCTGGAGAATTCAAGGTCTGCTTAAAGAATAGGGGAGAAGAAAAGTTGAAATTACACATCGACTTTCTGCTTCCCAAAGGCACAACTATAAATGGCCAACCATCGAAGACAATTTCCTCAGAATTAGATAAGGAAGCAAGTTGGGAACTGAAATTTGATGTCAAACCAGACTTTGAGGTCCCTGTACTCTCCTTCTGGACAGTCTTGATCACGTACCAGCTACAATTTAACGGGTTCTCGTCGTCCTTCCCTATATCCACAGGGTTCGAAATGGACCGCCCACAATGAAAAGAAAGAAATGACGGTGGCACCCCCTAGCGTAGCAATTCAGAAAAAGGTAGAGAAACCATTAAACTTTCTGAAAACAGACTGATGTCTGTTGAGTCAACATAGAAAATATAAGCATGGCAATGAGTTTATCTTTAGGGGTGGTGGCCTACGAAACTTGGCGAAAAACTTTTGAGAGACCTATGCATGGTGCTGTTGGAGCGGGACCCGGACATAGTTGAGATTGTCCAGTTCGGCTCCTCAGTCTACGCGACTGAATGTGCGCGGGACCTGGACCTGCTAATCTTCACGAAGAGCAAGAAGGATTATGGGATCTACCTAGACGCCACAGCCGACATCTATAACAAACTTAATATACCGTTTAACATAGACGTGATACCCTTCGAGGTGGGGGAGAGGCTTAAGGAAGGCTTTGCTGTCCAGGTGCGAGGAGCATTCAAGGTCCTCTACGGGAACGGCCAACGTCTCATGGACGCCACGGGACCAGCCATAAAGAAGCTGGCGGAAAAGCTCAAGGGGGACCCAACCTTTGAGGAGGCGCGTACTTACATCTATGGCGTTGAGGGGGCAGCCAACATCTTTAAGAGGTGTAGGGAGGCAAAAGGCGAAGCCGAAAAAGACAGTTGCCTAAGGCTGGCCTTTAACAGGCTATTCGACGCCGCCAGGGTGGCTTCCATGGCCTACCTCGCAACCGAAGACGCCCGATGGGGAAGGCTGAAAAGGCTGTTACCCAGCCCCTACAAGGAGAAGTTTGACGAGTTTGTTAGGGTGCTTCACATAAGCTACTTCTATAATGGAGACTACCCAAAAGAAGGCCTAGAAGAGGACTTCGAAAAGTGGCTTAAAGAAGCCGAAAACTACATCATGGGGCTTGAAGCCGAATCAACATCCCCACCTCACTGAGGTAAGGGGTTCACAAAATCAGTTCAACCGCCAACACAGTATTTTCTTAGGAAGTGGGCTAAAGTTTGATAAAGAGATGGATAGTAAATGGGAATGGGTTGTAAACTTTGTTCGAGGGTGTGGGTAAAGCCGGTTTCAGGGTGTTTTTAGCGCTTTTCTTTCTGGCTTTGGATTTGAGACTGCTCTTCCTCGTCCTTGTGGCGGGGCTGGAGTACTGCGGATGGTACCACGATTCCTATCATCATTGGCAGATCGCCTACTATACGCTTCATGTGGGTTTGAAGCAGAACCCGCCCAGGATGTGGGACTTGAATGGTCAGGAATACTTTTGGGGGCTCCTCCCAACCCTGACGGAGTCCTTCCTCCTATGGGTCTTCAACACGGCCAGCATTGTACCATTTAGGATTTTCAACTTCGTCATGGGAAGCCTATCCGTCTGCCTAGTTTATCTCCTTGGGAAAAAGTACTTTGATAAGCAAATAGGCTTGTTCTCCGCCCTATTAGCGGCCTTTTGCCCTATTCTGTGGGAGGTGGACACCAGCGGCATGCTGGACCCCATGGGCGTCACCTGCCTCCTCCTAGCTCTGCTCCTTTATGACAAGGGGCCCTTCACCGCCGGCCTTTTCCTCGGTTTAGCATCTCTTTCCCACATCGAATTCTGGTTCCTGGCGCTGGGCGTAATGGGCTGCTACATCGCCTTCGAGAAGTCTGGCACGGATTTTGTTCCCGCGGTCCTCGGATGGCTGGTGCCCATGGCGCCCTACTTCTACTTCCTGTACACGAGGACGGAGACCCATGATCCTCTTTATGCGTTAAGGTACAATTACCTCGCCAGCGTCGCCGGCGAGTGGCTTGACGTATCCCTGCCCCTAGAGGCCCAGATATGGCCGAGATCCGCGGCGGTTGGATTTCTAATCCTCTCCCTTGCAGTTTTGCTTTACTTGTTAAGGCGAAGGCCGAGGGATTACATTATCCACGCCTTTTTCTGGGGCTTCATGGCGATGCAGGGGGTAATCTTCGGTCTCACAGCCTACATAGTGCCCTATCTTGCCATGGGACAGGTGCCTAGGCTCCTAATAGACCGCCTCTTCGCCCTAAACTACTACTACATTTCGCTAATGACAGCCCTAATCCTCAGGAGACTTTCATTAATGCTGAAAGCACTGTCCCCGCGGCTCTCATTTCACTTCATAAGCTTTCAGATGGATCATGTTTTTCTTCTGCTCACGATTCTTGTTTACCTTTTAAGCCTTCCCTTCGTAACCCAACAGTACTTCAACACCGTCTATTTCAGCCCGTACGAGAAACAGGTCCGCACCGCCGATTGGATAGCCCTCAACTATGAAGGCGGATCCGTGATTAGCAGTCTGGTTATCCTAAATTATCGGCTGATAAACCGGGGCGTCCTCTATACCGCGATATCTGGGTCCCTTTATTCCCCCTTGTACTATGGGAGCAAGAACATAACCGACTCCTACCTTTGGCTGAAGAACCTAAACGTCACTTGGGTCATAGTGGACCAAAACATCATCGAAAATTTCCCCTTCCTGAAGAGTTATCCAGTCCATTATCCGCCTTTTCATATGAAGAATGGAATTAGATCGCCTGGATATGAGTATGTATATTATGTGAACCAGACCGAGTTGGCATCTTTTCTAGGTGAAGGAAAGAGCTGACTCGATAAGCCAGGTTTTCATAACCTTAAAACTTCCATTTTCGGCACAGAGAAGACCGAAGAGGGCCTTTTGCCAGATGCGCGTTAGGGATGACACCACGCTTGTCTGGGTTTTGTTGGGTGTTTTGGGCGGCCCCTCAATTTGATTAATCAAAGACTTTTTCCTATGGTTAATCAAAAGGTCAAGCCTCTTCATGGTCTCAGAAATGGGCGCTTTTGGAACCAGTAAGGGAAGGATGGCGGCTACCCTTGTTCGTCTAGGAAATCTGTGGGCTCGTTTGGGTACCCAATAAAAGTTTCCATTGGGACCCCCAAATCAGCGAGCCTGAGAGGGACGCGGAAGTTTCAGAACTAAATGTAGAGGTATCTAAAAGCTAATTTTCACTCTTCCTTGTACCACCACTCTCTTACATGACGGGCTAATCGCTTCCACCGTTCCTTGATTCTACGGGCTAGGGGGCTAAGCCCTCGATTAGTCACCAGGCATCCTCGGAAAAGGGAATAGTCTAGGATAAAGAAGAGAGTTGTGAGGCTTAATGTGGTGAAAAACCAGTCTATTAGGATGCCCTTAAAGACAAACCTAACCGTGAAGAGTCCATGGATGCCTTTTGGAACCCGGACGTACATGAAGTCTGGTCCCGCCTGGTGTATTTTCAGCTCATAGGTTATGCCCTCCTTGGAGGTTAGTTGGGCGGTCCATCCGTCGAAGGCGTTTTCCTTGAAAAGGACTCCTGTGCAGTTTCCGTGGGCTTCGATGATGACTTCCTCAGGGCGGGGCCTTTTAACGTTAAAGTCCACACTTTGATTACTTGGCGGTTGAAGGAGCCATTCTGCCAAGTTTCGGTGCAACTCCGCCTCCTCCAAATTCTTGTAGGTGGCCACATGGTATGGCAAGTTTAGACCACTCCAAACGATCCTTCCCATTCCATAGTTTCCGATTACGATTACTGGATGCCCCTGGTTCCAGAGAATTACATTGGCCCAAGGTTTGACATTCCTGTCTGAGGGGGCGTAGGAGTGGGTCCACGGTTCATCTCCCACGTGCACTGGGGGGCTGAAGGCTGAGAAGTCAATGCCCCCAGTAATGGGGCCCTCTGAAACCTTGAATTTCCATTCCTTGCCCAAGGGTGATCTTACAGTTTCGTTGACGGGAAAGAACTCCGGGAGACGGATCGAACCTGATTCGGGGCACTCCAATCCTGTGTCAATTATTAGGCTGCCGCCGTTGGCTACATACTGCTCCAAAAGCCCAAAGGCCCGGTCAAAGTTACGGTACCTGTAGGTGTAAAGGTAGACGCCATCAAAACCGTCCAGTTCTGTGGCGGAGAGGTCATCAATGTATTCAGGGCCCCTAACCAGAATATAATATTTCGAGTTTAGGTTAACGCTGGCAAAGAGGTCTCGTAGGACGCCCTTGTACCATTCGCGGTTACTTATTATAAGGATGGCGGGGGCCCCGGTGGTCTCCACAATGGGCGCTGTAAGGTTCTCCCGCACCTCTATGAAGCGTAACCCCTGGTTCTCCTCAGTTCGCTTAAAGGATTCGCTCAGAGACTGAGTTATATTGAGACCTGTTCCCTGTCCGGCTACCATGTACTTAATGGCAAACCAGTTCAGCAGAAAGAGGCCCTGATTCTTAATTATCCGTGTCGAATAATTTCCCCAGACGTAGAGATTTCCTGTGAAGGCCGCGTCTAACCAGGATTTCCAGTAGACCTGATCTGGGGTAAGGGCCGCATAATATCCGTGGGTCACAGGCATGGGGAAAAGAATGTTCCACCACACGGCGAAGTAGGGATTATGCGTATAAATCTTATAATCCATTCTTGAGACGTTCATCCACCATGGAACAATTTTCTTTTCAAGCAGGCTAGACTGCCCCATAACCAACGCCTCGTTTATGAGGGGGGATTCAACGCAGTTTCCGTATAGGTAACCCCTCATGGATAGTCCCGCCATTAAGGGAGGCAATACAACCAACATCAATAGAAGACCGTTTTCTACGACATGAACGGAGTCAGAAAAATTTTTCCTTAGGATATGGAGGCGGTTTACTGGCTTAAACAAATCTTTTAACCAAACGCTGACCATGCCTCCCACTATAAGGGGGAATAGCCAGTAGGTTCTGTGGGGCTGAATGAAGGTCTTAAACGGGTTATATCCAAGAAAGAAAAGGAATTGAAACAAGATCAGAAAAAGGAATACGGCTAGGAAAGGGAGGCTTAGGGTAACGGCCCCCTTCAGTTTTCTTTTCAAAATCACGTAAGCCAAGGCGAAGCCGAGGATTATGTATAGGAAAGGGTTTACAGTGAAAAAGAAGTTCCAGGCCTGAGGGCCCTGCCACATCGAGTACAGCTCTGGCTCTAATTGGGCAATCTGCCAAAGTCCTCCAGTCAGGTCTAAAAAGTTGTATTCAGACCTTGCAAAGGCGGGCATACAAACTAAGAGGGTTATCACACCATAAATGAGGATTGTTTCTAATTTTTTAAAGAAGGACGGGGACTTGGGCCATAGGACAAAAACAATTATGGAGGGCAGAAAAACTAGGAGGGCGCCCACCACCTGATGGCCCAAAAAGGATAGTCCGCCCACGGCAGCTGATAGGAATAGAAATCTCTTGTCTTCGGTGCTAAGATATTTGACTGTTAAGAGAAGGGCGAGGGGTAAGAACATTTGCGTGGCGGCGAAGGGGAGGGTGCCCTCGAAAAGGGTGAAGTAAACGTTGGGGCTCCAGACTAGAACATTAGCAATCAATAGGGACAACGCCTTATTTCTTGAGAGTTCAAGAAAGAGTAGGTAAGAGAAGACTGCAAAGAGATAAAAATTGAACAGTAGGTAGGCTTTACATCCCTCCACATCTCCGAGATAGGAGGCAAAGGGCAGGGCCAAGTACATGTGAAGCAGGGGGTAGTCCCTGCCCAGGGGACAACCATTAAACCATGTGTACTTCCACAGACCCGTCCAAAGCCCAAAGTTTCTCCTGATGTAGGCCTCGTAGGCGGCCATCTGATAGAAGTCAAAGCCAGAAGGGGGAAAGTGGAAGTAATACTCCGCGGCTATGGGAAAATAGGATAACAGTAGGACTAAGCAACACAATAGGTGCGGTCCATACACGGAAAATTTTAATCGGCCCATTTCATCCATATTACTGGAGTTAAACAATTTATATGTCTATTCACCAAAGAGCGGCGTAGCTGGGGTATTGAATACTTGTAGAAAAGTATATAAGTATTTTTCTCTCTTTTACGTTTGGTGAAAGGTGTGACTACAACCATAAAAATTGAGAACGACAAGAAAGAGAAGCTGGACAAGTTCTTAGCTTCCTTGCTACTTAAGGAGGGGATAAAGGTGTCGCTTCAGGAGGCCGTCAGCCTGATAGTGGATTACGCCTTGGAAAATGAGGAGACCGTTATTGCAAAACTTAAGGAAATGCCTCCCCTAGAGGAAGACCCCGCGTGGAAGGCCCTGGAAAATCCTAGGCGCTGGGGGATAAGGAACTCCTCAAGGAGAATAGATGAGTTCCTCTATGGTGGATGAGAACATGGCCGTATTTGTTGATACGGGTATCTTTGTGGCCCTACGGAACGCCGACGACGAATTTCATGGGAGAAGTAAGGAGTTAATGAAGAGGGCTTTGAAGGGTGAGTTTAGCAGAGTCTATACGTCGGATTATGTGATAGATGAGGCGGTAACAGTGGCCCTTGTGAGAACGAGGAGCCACGATTTGGCAGTGGATGTTGGCGAGTACATCATCAAATCTCCAAGGATCATCAAATTGTGGGTTACAAAGGAAAGCTTTGACGCCGCATGGGAAACCTTCCAAAAGTTTAAGGATAGGCCCATGAGTTTCACCGACTGTGCATCCCTAGCCCTGGCCAAAAAGAACGGCATTAGTCAAATCATGAGCTTCGGCTCCGGCTTCGACGGACTGATCCAAAGGATACACTAACCATTGGAGATTACTAGAAACTTAGAGTGGAGTTACCCTTAAAAGCAAGCTTAAGACTCGATCTTCTGTTGATTCTCTTCTCTTAAAAGTTCGGTTTGTCCAGAAATCTTTATATGTAATATGCTTAGTATGTGGTTAAACGGGTTGGTGGTATGCCTCGCCAATGGCCAATCCCCTAGGAAACGCTTCATCTAACGATTTCAGAGCCATAGCCTTCGAGGGTGTCGTCAAAGATTACGAGTACTTAATCAAGGAGTTTGGCATCCAGCCTCTGGCAGAGCTAATTCCCAGGATTTCTGATCCGCACATGTACATGCGTAGGGGGATCATGTTCGGTCACATAGACTTAGATAAAGTCTTAGACGTCGTGAAGGCTGGGGAGAAGTTTGCCGTCATGACCGGGATAAAGCCCACTGGTACCTACCACATGGGCTCCTTCTCCACCTGCGAGGAAGTGATCTACTTCCAAAGTATGGGAGGGTTCGTGTTCTTCTGTATAGCCGATGTGGAAGCCTACGCGGTCAACCGCATACCTTTAAAGGAGAGCGCCAAGATTGCTGTCGACAACCTAGCGGATTTTCTCGCCTTGGGGTTTGACCCAAACCGCGCCTACATTTACCGCCAATCGGAGAGCAAAAAGGTGCTTAGGCTTGCGAGCCTTTTCTCCAGCCACGTCACTCAAAGAATGCTTGAGGCCATTTATGGCGAACATCCCTTTGGACTTTACATGTCAGCCCTTATACAGGCCGGCGATATTTTGCAACCGCAGCTGGAGGAGTTTGATGGACCGAAACCTACAGTAACGCCCATTGGAGCGGATCAGGCGCCGCACTCTAGGCTGACCCGGGATTTGGCTAGAAAGGATGTTTTTCAGCAGGAATTCGGCTTTGTGCTTCCCTCCTTTACCTTTCACACGCTGATCAGGGGGCTTGATGGGTCGGATAAGATGGCCAAGAGGGAACCCCTCTCCTACTTCACCCTTGACGAAGACGAAGAGTCCATCACCTATAAGGTGAAAAACGCCTTTACAGGGGGGAGGGAAACGGCGGAACTCCAAAGAAAAATCGGCGGGCAACCAGAAATCTGCCCAATTTACGACCTACGCAAATATTTCTTCACCCGGGACGACAAGAAGCTTCAAAGTGTATACGAGGCTTGTAGGGGTGGAGAACTCCTCTGCGGAGAACACAAACAACAGATAATAGAAGAAATTCTTGCATTCCGGAAGGAACATATCAGAAAGAAGAGGCAAAACCTTGATCTAGCCCAAAAAATTGTAGAGGAAACCTCCCAGCCCTAAATTTCTATTCATCTAATCACGCCTTTTCTAGTTGTTTTTTGACGAGTTCATCCACAAGTTTTAGGAAGGGCTCTACGTTTTCTATGGGCACCTGGGCTCCGGCGGCCACGTCATGGCCTCCCCCCATGCCTGAGAATTTTCCAGCGGCCTCCATGAGGATTTCTCCGAGGTTAAGCCTACCCTTTGGCAGATTTGGGGCCCTGGCGGAGACTTTGATCGCCCTTTCTTCTGGAATGGTGGAGTAGGCGATGAGGGGTTTTTCGGGTTTTGGTAGGCTGCTGGAGAGGATGGTGGATATGGGGGAGATGACCTTTTCGTCGACGACCTGTTCTCCGCGGATCACATAGATGTTTTCTAACTCTTGGATGCGGCCGGGTTTTTCAGTCAGCCAGTTTAGGTACCGCGTGATGGTCTTCCGATACTCTTCCAGTACGGTGTTGGCCTGCTCAAGGGCGGCTTTTCGGTCCCCCATGCAGAGGGCCACCCCTAAACTCGGCTTGTCCATGCGCCCCGTGGCGTTGAGGAGGGAGGCGAACTCCCTGGCGTCCCGGAGGGGCGTCCAAGGCTCTTCACGAGCTAAGGTGTAGACATTGCCTATCAGGTTTAAGGCGACGTTACTTGAGAAACCCCTAGAGGCTAGGTAGTCCGCTAGGGCGGAGAAGAGTCTTTTCTTCTCATCCTCTGATAGGTCCCTTAAGGCCCGCCACCTTTCCTCCCGTTTTGGAGTTATTTTTAGGTTCATGAGAAAGGCTAGGCTCTTGTCTTCCTCCCCGCTTATGCCTGGAATGAAGGGGTCGGTGGTGTAGGCTAGAGCTTGATGAATGGGGCGCGTCTCCCTCCCAAAGAAGAGGAGGTCGGTTTCAAGGCTGACATAGCCCTCCCCCACCGCGTCCGCAACGATGTCTCCGTTTACTCCTCCGAGCTTCCGTTGACCATACTTATCCTGCAGGTCTCCAAGGGCTCCCACCACGGCAGTGGCGGCCAAATCCCTATTTACACCATCCAGAGCCCTGGCAACAAGGTAAGCCACTCCAGCTCCACTTATATCTCGGGCGCCGTCAATACCGTGAAGGTGGGGATTAACTTGCATAAAATTTGGAGGCGTCTTACCTACGGTTTGATGATGATCCAGAATGAGCACGGAAAAGTTGGAGAGCTCCCTCTTTAATAGGTCTAGGTAGCCGCTTCCGAGGTCTGTGAATACAATGAGTGGGGGCCTTTCGGCGGCCAGTTCCTTCACAACTCGATCATCTAGATACTTTTCGATTCGGATAAGAAAGAGTCCACCCAGCCTTGCCAGTACTTTTCCAAGGATGCCCGCCGCGGCTATTCCGTCTGCATCCAGATGAGACGCGATGTGAATGACTTTTTCCTCTTTAACGTATTCTGAAAGGAAGTTTGCTGCATTAGAGGCGCTTTTTAAGAAGGCGTTGACCTGTTCCCCTTTTATTTCCATGGAAACCCCTAGACAAGCGAAGCAGCCTTTACTTCATACTTCCAATCGGGCGGTAACACACCCTTATCCTTATAGTATCTCGTAAGCTTATGGATCCTAGCCTCAGTGATTTGGAGGGACCGCTTGTTGTGTAAATCTCCCCTGTTCTTCTCCAAGTGAACCCGGAGGTGGGTAGCCTTCCTTAACAACCTTTCCAAGTCCTCAGGGAGGGGCGGAAATAAGTTCGCTTCCTTCAAAACCTGGGACACGGGCTTTCCTATGATGGTCTTGGCCAGGGGAATGCCATACTGATCCCGCAGGATAACCCCGATGCCGCTGGCTGAGTGGCCTTCCTTCCCTAGCTTAATAATTAGGGCCTCCACTTCCTCCGGCTTATACCTACACCAGACGGGGGGCCTCTTGCTGACAGGCCGAATGGAATGGGAACTTCTCTTCTCTCTCTTTGGCAATCTTTATCCTCCGAAGTCTCTAATGACCAAGCAATTCTCCCTATTTAAAACCTTCGTTGGAAGGCCGATGCGTACCACTCAGCGAATTTTCGCAACGCCTTAGCCCGGTGGGAATACTTGCCCTTTTCCATTAAGGTCATCTCTGCGAAGGTTTTACCTGGCGCCTCCGAGGGCTCAAACACGGGGTCAAAGCCGAAGCCGAGGCTACCCCGCTCCTCCTCTGCAATCCTCCCAGGGGCTTCACCATGAAAAATCTTCAGCGACCTATCCGTGTCACAGAAGGCCACCACGGAGCGGAAATGGGCGTCCCTTTGGCCCACATCCCGCATCAGCTTCAGAATCCCCTTCGTGCCTATGGTTTGGTAAACGTAGTGGGAGTAGGGTCCTGGAAAGCCGTTCAGGGCCTTTATGAAGAGCCCTGCGTCCTCTACAAGGACAGGCAGATTACATTTTCTCGATGCCTCAGCGGCGCTGGTTTTTGCAATGTTCTCCATATTCTCGTCCTGAATTTCGAGGGTCTTAAACCTGAGAAGAGCCGCGGCAATCCCGTATTCGGCCAACACCGGGCGCGCCTCCATAAACTTATGCACATTGCTCGTCACGAAGAAGGCAACCCTGCCTCTCGGAAAAGGGTCCTTTAAGCTCATTTTCGTCCCCTTCCATTTTGCCTCTTTGCTATTTAAAGCTAGAGGTATAGGTTACGGAAGGGGGCAGTAAGCGGAGAATGAGCGGCAAAAGTGTGCCTATTTACCGTGTCTGTAGAGGTTTAGAACAGGGTCAAATCTTTTCAACTATTAACTCAAGGTGTGCCGTGGGCTCCTTTGGGAATCATTGTGGAATTGTTAAACCGTCATTTTAGTTGAAAGGCGCGGGCGGGATTTTCAACCAAGACTTTATGGATCAGTTCTTGATTGAAGCCTGCCTTGCGCATAAGGGGGAGGAACTCCTCCACTAAATATGCGTAGCCTCGGATTTTCCCTCCTTTCTCCTGCCCCACATTGTACCAGCCCGCGTCTTGAGACAAGAGGAGACGGTCCTCATAGCCCTTCTCCACCATGTTCTTAATAAGTCCAATCGTCTTCTCAGCAGTCGTTTCTTTTAATCCGTCATACTCCACCCAAGCGCCACGGCGAGCAGTTTCGAAATGATAACCCTGGTCTTGTTCAGCATCAGAGTGAACGACAATTAAATTATCTGCCAATACGTCCTCCTCATCCAGAACATCGAGCACCTCCAACGCAGCGACCCCATTGGCTGTGTGACAGGCGATGGTGGCACCCGTGGCGAGACAGGTTCGGGCTGCTGTTCGGACGATCTTTTGCTGCATGGGAATGAGTGGTCCGGGATTTACGGCGATTTTAATGAACCCCGCCCTGATCGGCATCCCTTCTATGCCTTCTTTAATCTCTGCCGTCCACATCCTTGCCAAACGATCTACCGAGCACCTCCACGCATAGCTTGGAAGGAAGGGCTCCTTATAGAGCCCAGTGTTGGTGAGGATGTGAATGCCTGTGGCTTTGGCTAGTCGGGCAAGCACCTCAACGTCACGCCCAAGATACATGGGCGTACAGTCTACGAATCCTCTAACATCGAGTTGGCGGATTTCCAGCAGGTACGGCAGCATTACACGAAACACTTCATCAGGGTCATAACGATCCTTACTAACCTTAGATGCGCCAATAAAATCGCACATGATGTGCTCATGAACCAGAGTTAAACCCAGCTCCTCCGGGTCAATTGCGCCGAGAACCGTCTGAATCTTTCCCATAACCCTCATCTCCTAAACGTCATCTTTCAGATCAGCCCTTTTTAAGAATTCAACAACCTCTTCGTCGGATAGGTCGTACCATTTTTGGTAGGCGTCCGCCACGGCGAAGAAGGGACCACCTCTAATGTTTAAGCATACCAGCTTATCCACGCTGGGTGCAACCAGTTGTACCGCGCTGGCAGAGGCTGTCGGTACGGCAACGATAACCTTTTCTGGGCCTTGATTCCTAACAGATTTTACTGCCGCCAGCATGGTGAACCCCGAAGCCAAACCGTCATCGACCAGGATAACGTTTTTATCCCTTAAATCCGGAGGCGGTTTTCCTCCCCTAAACTTTTCAAACCTCTCCCCGACGCCTTCCTGAGTTTTGGAAATGCACCACTGAACAAGGTCCGTAGATAATCCTAACTGGCCAACTAGGGGCTCGTTGAGGATAACCGTTCCGTCCCACACGACGGCGCCGAAGCCCGCCTCTGGGTTCCACGGAATCTGCACCTTCCTAACGACAATCACATCCAGTGGAACACCGAGCCCCCTTGCCACCATGTAGCCCACAGGGACGCCACCAGCAGGTATGGCCAATAACTGAGCGTTCTCCTTATCCACATAACCTTTAAGCTTAATTGCTAACAGCTCACCTGCGTGCAACCTATCTTTAAACATAAACCTTCTATCCCTGTAAGCTGGCTCGTCTATAACGTTTGAAGCCATACCCTAAACTATTTTGATTCAGCCCCTTTAATTTTATTAGGGGCTAGGCAAACATCTGTGATAGTGATCTTAATTGAAAGTAGAACCTTCAAGAAGCTTTAATGATCTCCTTTTCAGGCAATTCGAAGAGGGAGATGTTGAGGGCATAAAGAGGATTTATCCGGAATTCTTTGAGGATTGCCTACAATTACGATCTGAGGAAGGGTTTATCGTAGCTGAAATGAATGGGCAGATCGTGGGATTCTTTGTCGTCACTACATATATGACTTATCCTTGGTGGGACAGGGAGGTGAAGTCTTGGTGTGAGATAGTTGAGTTGCACGTTTACCACAAGCTTTGGAGAAGGGGAATAGGCACCCAACTGGTTCTCAAAGCCTTAGAGTACGCCAAGACAAAGGGTGTGGAAGCCGTCTATGTTATGACTGAAGAAAGCAACGTTCCAGCCAGAAGGCTCTACGAGAAATGCGGATTTAAAGAATATGAGCGCAAGATTCGATACAAACAACTAATTCATTGAAACCTTAAAATTCGCGTCGAGAAGTCGCCGATAACATTTCTAGGGCGATGGATAGGTCCTCGTCGGCTTCGCTTTCTGAGCCTACACCAATCATGCAGGCCGCGATCTTCGTCTTTTTGCTTATCCATTCGAGGGCTTCCCTTGGCGCTATTCTGCCTCCGGCAAGGGGCTTAATGGCTATAACAGGCTTTTTAACGCCTCTTATGGCTTCTAGGGCGATTTCCTGGGTTGGAAACATCATTACCCCAGCCTTATTTACGGGTGTGATGTACCCGGCGAAATCAATTTCGGCCATATCCAGGATGGGTATGGTCATGCCCGTGTGGTGGCTTCCCAAGAGCACGGGGTAATTAAAGTTACGTCGCAACCAATCCATGAGCTCAGACAATAGGTCTGTTCTCTCAGTCATGGCTAGGAAATCTGTTTCAGACCCGGGTTCAACAAATAGGACCCTGAATTCCCTAAGGCTTGACACTGCCCTCTTTAGCTTCTCATAATTGATTCGAATTTCTTCCAGTTCGCCCTTTTCGTAGGGAATGGAATGGGCTAAGGCATTTTGGAACTTTTCCCTCCAGCCCTCCCTACACTGCAGGACAGGATCTTCCAAGTATTTCTCCAGAACATCGTCGCCCGCCAGCAGCCTTTCAATTTTGTAATAGGTTAGCCACCTACGATAGTCGTCTATTGGCTCTTCTCCGATCATTAGGGGTATCCTAAGGCATGGGATCAAGGCGATCTCTACGCCAGTTCTATGGATGGTCTCTTTAACGGCCCTTAAGAAAAGTTCTGCCAATCCTCCTTCATTTGCGGGCATTGCCGCAGCTACCGTGATTCCATATTCGTTGACCGCCTTACTGAGAATTTTGATGGTATTCTCTATATTGGAGAATCTGTTAATGTACGTTCGGTTCTTTTCAGGGCCCTGATAGGATTCGCCTATAAAGGGTAGGTGCCCAAGAATCAACCGCGGAACCGGTATGCCCCCTATCTCCACCAGAGGGAAACGGGATGCCTCCAGGTAACTCCTCATGGATATCCCCTACGATTCTTCATAGAATTATTACCTGGCGTCCTTTATTCCTTTCATTTCACCCTCGCGCGCTAGAGATCAATAAAAGGTAGCCTTTCAATCTTATAATAGGTTAGCGTGAGCGTATTGTTTATCTGTTTGGAAGGGCATTGAAAAAAAAGTGATGTATCATATCTAAATTTAGGACGATAACTGAAAAATAGACAATAGAACACGCTCACGATAAAGGCTCCAAGGGAAAACAGAAAAAACACCCACAAAGGCATCGAGTTAAACAGGAATCTCCTATCAAGCCACCACTCTGGAAGCCAAGACCGAACAAACCCCCATCACCACGACAACATAAGCCATGTTAAACAGTGCATAAAATTGTAGAACGAACAATAGAGCCTGCAAAGACCTCCGCAACACTCACAAACCCCTGAACAATATCCCTCAAAAAACCTTTTTTAAAATTATGAATCCCAAAAAAGAAAAGAAGAGATAAAATTACGTTCAGCGAAAGATAAGCATTATAGATGTTAAACAGATAATTAGTGTGGAGGGTCATATATGGGTACAATCAACGTTTCGCTCCCAAATGAGATGATAGAAAAGCTCGATGGAATAGTTAAAGAGAAGCAATACGCGAGTCGTTCAGAGATTGTGCGGGATGCCTTGAGGACTCTGTTTAGCGAAGTTGAGTGGACATCTAGGTTAACAGGAACCGCCTTGGCCGTAGTGACGATGGCGTTTAATGTGGAGAGGAGGGGTGTATTTGAGGAGATTAGTCGACTGCAACATAGGTACGAGGATATTATTTCCACGACTTTGCACAATCATATGCGTGGGTCATGCCTTGAAGTTATCCTCACTAGAGGAGACATCGCTAGAATAAGGGAGCTTGCTGAGAGGCTTAAGGCCATAAGAGGCATGGAAGTGGTCAGGGTCACCGTTGCTTAGGTATTGACAAATTCCAAGTCCAATATTGACAATCTTTGCTAGCAATCTTATTATCGGAGGAACTGAACGTCTAGCACGTTCAGAGGTCTTCAAGGAGTTCACAAGCATTTTGATGATTGAAGAGGCTTCCGATGAAAACCGAACTTTAGAGCTTTCTCTTATCTTAGCTGTTGGTCTGATGATCTTGATTAGCTGGTTCGAGGTTCTGCGCCCCTTCATTTCCCTCGATATAGCTGGGCTCCTAGCAGCCCTTCTTGGGGGTCTGCCCCTCTTCAGGAGGGCGTACCTTGACCTTAAGGCAAGATCGATAACGGCTGAAGTGGCCATGACGATAGGGATGATCGCGGCGTTGTCCATCGGCGAGTTTCTATCAGCAGCCGTTATAGCCTTCTTTATGCTGATAGCCGAGTTTTTGGATAATTTCACCATCAGTAAGGGCAGATCCGCAATCCGCGGGTTGATAGAGATGTCGCCCAAGAAAGCTATTGTTAAGCGGAATGATGTCGAGGTGGAGGTCGACATCAGTGAGGTGAAGCAGGGCGATATCGTCGTCGTCAAATCGGGGGAGAGGATACCAGTGGATGGGATCGTGGTTGCTGGACAGGCCTCTGTTAATCAAGCCCCGATCACTGGAGAGTCCATGCCCGTGGAGAAGGAGGTTGGCGACGAAGTCTTCACTGGCACCGTTAATGATCTGGGCTTAATTCAGGTCAAGACAACCAAGATAGGCATGGACACCACATTGGCCAGGATTATTGAGCTGGTCGAGGAGGCTGAACGCTCCAAGGCTCCGATTCAAAAGGTGGCTGATCGCTTTGCAACCTACTTCGTACCCCTTGTCTTAGCCGTTGCCTTCCTCACCTTCATGGTTACTAGGAACATCAAGTCTTCCATCGCGGTGGTTGTGGTGGCCTGTCCTTGTGCAGTAGCATTGGCGACACCCCTCGCCGTGGTAGCAAGTGTGGGAAAGGCGGCGAAAAGGGGGATCATCATCAAGGGCGGGATCTACTTGGAGGAGTTGGGACGGGTAGACACGGTTGTAATGGACAAGACTGGAACCCTCACCATAGGGAAGCCCAGAGTGACGGCTATCAAGGGCTTCGATGCTCATGATGAGAGGGAGATACTCACCATGGCGGCCATCGCCGAGAAACACTCTGAACATCCCCTAGCCAGGTCCATTCTTGAAACTGCAAAGGATTATGGGATCGAGATACCCGAACACGATGAATGCCAAGTTATACGCGGAAAGGGCGTCGTCGCCAAATGTAACGATCAAACTCTGATTATGGGCAACAGGGAGATGCTTAAAGACAGGGGCGTGGACATCCCTGCCCATATAGAGAGTTATATGCTTCATGAGGAAGAAAATGGAAAGACAGCGATGCTAGTCGCCCACGACGACAAAGTTTGCGGCGTCATCTCTGTATCAGACACTTTAAAAGAGGACGCTGTCCGTGCCCTAAAAGAGTTGAAAGATAGAGGTGTAAGGTTGATTATGCTCACTGGCGACAACACTCGCACTGCACAAGCCATAGCGAAGAAGGCAGGCGTAAGCGAAGTCTTTGCCGAAATGCTTCCCAAAGGAAAGGTGAATGTGGTGAGGAAACTCGTGGAGGAAGGAAGGAAAGTGGTGATGGTGGGAGACGGCATAAACGATGCGCCAGCCCTGGCTCAAGCCTCCATAGGCATCGCTATGGGAGCCGCTGGAACCGACGCAGCTATAGAGGCAGCAGATGTCGCCCTAATGACCGACGACTTAACGAGAATCCCAGAAGCCATCAAGATTGGAGATCAAGCCTTCGAAGTAATTAAGCAGAACATTGCAACAAGCATCATCTTCAACATCGTAGGAGTGACATTGGCGTCCACCGGCCTCCTGAGCCCCACGATGGCTGCGGCGGCCCACGTACTCCCCGACTTCATCTTGTTCCTCAACTCCTCTCGATTAATCCGCAGAAGATCGTGAAATCGTTAACTAATCCAGCTCGAACCTAAAAAGAGAGTGCGAAGAATAGGTGAAGATTAAATAGAGTTGCAACCAAAATAAAGTTTTGTCAATCCTTCTCCTGATGACAATAATGCTATCTTCATTTTCGAATATTCTGGTTTTGAGTTCTAATCTTAGCGCGCGCTAAGATTTAGCGCATTTGCCCCATCTCCTCAACCACGAGCAATTAATGGATAGCGAGAAGAATCAAGTTGTCTTTTAACTAAAATGAGGAAGAAAACATCCATATGCAAGGACAAAGAAGACTATCTTCATCTTCTGACCATCTTAGCGATCCTTGACCGCTTTCCTTTTTGGAACTCTACGATTCGCCCCCATCGGTAGGAATCATTCTCCTTCACCCAGTCCAGCCACTGCGCTAGTGATTTGTCCCGTTTACTTCTGTTACAAGCCATACAAGCAAGAACTGTTGAAACGCCGCCCCTACTTCTAGGCCTAACGTGCTCTTCCTCAATATACCACGTGCTTCCGCAATAAGCACATTGGACTTTTCTCTTTGGCATTGCCTCCCCAACCTAGTTTGGATCGTAGTTCACACATGATTGGTTCTAACCAAAATAGTAAAAAGGTCACCTCAGCGCTTTATCTTTTTCAATTTCTAAAATCTAGAAGAGAGCTGAATTCCTGATTAATTTTCAGGGAACTTTTATCTCTCAATGTAACGGCCGCGTTGCTCTATCTCCTTAATCTTTTCCAACACCTTTTCTGCCTCGGCTTCACCTAAGGCTTCAGCGTAGCCCGCCATGACCTCATTGAAGCACTCCTTGGCGTAAGTGAAGTGGGTGCTCTGAAGAGCTCTTTTCATGAGGTGCAGGTCAACCCCCCTGGCTTCTAGACTTTTCGACCTTTCGCTTAGGCCGAAGTCTAGGAAGACCACCCTGCTATATGGAGTAAGAATCATGTTGGAGGTGGTGAGGTCGCCATGGACTATACCGTGGCCGTGGAGGCGGCCGATGAGGTTGCCGATGTGCCGGCACAGGCGGAGCCTCTCCTCTTTGGGAAGGCTATTTAGGATCTGCTTGACCTGTTTTCCTTCGACGAACTCCATGATAATGGTGGCATCAGCCGCATCCACCATGTAAACGGTTGGGGTCGGAACCCCCGCCTCCTTCGCCTCATGAATAATCTGAGGCTCATGTACTGTTCGTTGATTTCGGACCTCCAAGTCTAACGTGGGGAGGCGGTACCCCTTAGGCAACCGCCGCTTTAGAATCACCTTACGACCGTGCCACTCCTCAAGGTAAAGGTTGGCCTCGGCACCCTTCTTGATAAGCATACTTCATTTCCCAGCGGCTTTCTCTCCCTAATGGCACCAATATCCATACGCCTGGAAGATTCTTCATCCCTTTCTATCGGTTACAGATATTATTAAGCCTACCGTCCATCGTTTACCTCTAATTGAGCCCCGTTGCACGTTATGGTGGCAGGT
>Ga0315306_10000329_pt1 | contig 22425 bp, 17 predicted proteins | sample TDP1_MG_FD_203803 | JGI IMG/M metagenome (GOLD analysis project Ga0315306, IMG submission 203803) | Freshwater sediment microbial communities from Lake Towuti, South Sulawesi, Indonesia - TDP1 | ecosystem: Environmental > Aquatic > Freshwater > Lake > Sediment | place: Indonesia: South Sulawesi... | reverse complement strand
GTAGAAAAACCCACCAAAGTCTTCACGACAGGAATAGGCGCCTACTTCATCACATGGATAGTCACATGGATACTATTCTACACAGTGTGGTTGTGGTATGCTAACCTAGCCTAACCCAGCAAATTTATCTCCATCCTCAAACTTCAGGGCAACATTACGCCGATATGACCCCTCTCTCTAGGTAGGTAGAGTCTCACACGCGCAGGTAGCCCTTAGAAGACTTCACCTACACAACAAACGGTTTCATGCAACCTTGACAGCGTTCTGAATCAAATCTCGCCTCTGCCTGCGCAGATAGAGCAGAGTATCCCTCGCCATCTTCACAGTGCCCTCCGCCTTCTCTCTGGTCACTTCTCTAACGTCAAAAGCCTCAACAGCAGCCTCATAAACCCGCGGCGGAGTCTTCTGCAACCCCTTCAAAGAACGAAACAGAGTGGTATAATCCAGACGCGCGTCCTCTACGGCAGAAGCAAAATAAGCGTAGCTCTCCAACGCATCGACTAGAGTGCGCAACACATAATGGCAGGCCTCAGCATAGGCGCCGGAATTCACAATAGCCTGCCCGCGAGCAATCATCCCCCGCATGAAGGCAAGTCGTCCATAATAGTTCAGTTTGCTCCTAACCCCGAAGTGAACAGAATTCAATGTGGACGCGTGGTCCTTCATGAAAGATGAGACGTCACCCCAAACGGCTCTAAACAGACCTAACTTTCTGTCCGCTTCACGATAACCCACACCGCTCAACATGGACACTTTCAGAAAACTGTCAAAAATCCGCTGAAACCCCAGCCTCTTGCATGACTCGCCCAGAGCTCGAACAAAGTTGCTGTTAGAAACAGGAAGAGGACTAACCTCAATCAGCGTTTTCAGGAAGGACTCTAAACCCACGCTGGCAAACACGACAGCGCTCTGAAAATCTCCCCTCGCACAAGCTGAAGCCGCCCTGCTCAGATAGACATCCCCCTCCACGAGATAAACCTCCGAGCGGATGTTCACGCGCTCGGGCTTGCGAAACGTCTTCGCCATCCAATCCTTAGTGTTGGTCAAAGACCAGTCTCTGTCGTACAAGACATAGGATTCAAAAAACTTCTGATCCATCTCAGGTGGAACTTGCCCAGAAACCCATTTTAGCGGCACATAATTCAGGTCAATCAAAATGTCGCCGAGTTCAAGACGCTCCACATACTCGCAGGGTCGATTCTGCTTGTCTACCACGAGAAGGTCAACGTCGCTGCTCAATGTGGCGTCGCCCCGGCTCCAGCTGCCAAACAGACCGACACCCAAGACAGTCTCTCGCTGACTCAGGTCTCGAACAACCTTCTCCAGCGTGCCGCGAACCTTCTCAGGCAGACGAACCAAACCCTAGACCACTCTAACAAACGCTGTGTCGCTTACAAACCGTTTCTTTCACCTCATCGTATAAAAACGTGGCGCGTCCTCCTCTTCTAAGACTAATTCAGAAAATGAACACGCAAGCGAGACTCTGAATAAGTGAGTTGAAATCATAAATTGGATAAGTTTAGCAAAATCGCAAGGTTTATATATCAAAACATTTCCTAAGAATTCCTTACGGCGGGGCCAGATGGACGAATTCTGATCGGGGGTTCCGATGAGGAACCATCCATGGTGACGGTTTTCTCGCCCACTCCATATAATCGAGGAGGATGCCCCTTGGAGAAGGGAGAAGTGAAGCAGCGCGAGAGAGTCGCAGAAAAATGTCCCGAGTGCGGCAGCAGCAACCTCATCCACGATTATGACACGGGAGAGACCATATGTGGAAACTGCGGGCTCGTCTTGCACGAGCAGATGATTGACAAGGGGCCTGAGTGGCGGGCTTTCACTCAGGAGGAGAAGGAGTCGAGGAGCAGGGTGGGGGTTCCGACCTCCTACTCCGTGCACGACAAGGGTTTGTCAACAGCTATTGGACGGGTTGACAGGGACGCCTTCGGTCGAAAGCTTCCCCTATCCACGCGCTTGCAGATGTGGAGGTTGAGGAAGTGGCAGATTCGTTCTCGTGTTCACTCTTCGGTTGACAGGAATCTGGCTCAGGCTATGGCTGAGCTTGACCGCTTGTCGGATAAGTTGTATATTCCCGGTCCGATCAAGGAGAAGGCGGCTGTTGTTTATCGTAAGGCTCTGGAGAAGGGTTTGGTTCGTGGGAGGTCGATTGCGGCTATTGCGGCGGCTGCTCTCTACGCGGCTTGTCGGAACAGTGAGACCCCTCGGACTCTTCGTGAGATCGCTGAGGCCAGTCTGGTGGACAAGAAGGATATTGCGCGTTGCTATAGGTTGTTGTTGAGGGAGTTGGAGATTCACATGCCGATCGCTGATCCTTTGACTTACATTTCGAAGATTGCTGAGAGGACGGGTATTAGTGGCCAGACTCAGGGCTTGGCTATCAAGATTTTGAGGGATGCTAAGCGTAGGCGTGCTGCCTCTGGTAAGGATCCTATGGGGTTGGCTGCGGCTGCCTTGTATATTGCTTGTTTGCAGATGAATGAGAAGAAGACTCAGAAGGATATCGCTGAGGCTGCTGGTGTGACAGAGGTCACGGTTAGGAACCGATACAAGAGCCTGAGGCGACAGCTGGGACTTCAGCTCCCAGACTAGCCTTATCCAGTTCTATTATGTTGCGCCCGCGCGTGTGAGACCCCCTATACCGGGAGGGGGGTCGATGTTGGATTAGGGTTTGTTTTCTTCTTCTTTCTCTAGTTCCATGACTATGGGTCCTTTGTATCCGCAGTCTTGGCATATGTATTGTTCTGGGAGTAGCCATATGTCGAATCGGCTGGACAGTCTTAGTTTTGGGCTTCCGCATCTTGGACAGAGTTTCGGTTTTGGGGGTTTGTGCTGCAGTTTTCCGGCTACTTCGCGTAAGTTTCGGAGTACGCCCATTGTGGTTTCAGGTGCTCCCTCTCTGCTTCTCTGCTGTTTCGCCTACTGGATTTCTATGTTCTCTTGTGGGTATCCAAGTTGCTGTGTGAGAAACATCTGCATTTTCTCTCTGTGGTCGCCTTGGAGTATTATCTGACCGTTTTTGGCTGTTCCTCCGCAGGCGCAGTAGGCTTTCATTTTTTGGGCTAGTCTGCCTAGGTCTGTGTCTTTGTCGTCTATGCCCTCGATTATGGTAACTGCTCTTCCGAATTTTCTTGTTTCTAGGCGAACTTTAATGCGCTGTTGTTCTCTGCTGATTTCTCCGCAGACGCAGATGTCTTTTGGTAGTCCGCATATGGGACAGATTTCCGCCATTGCTCTCAAGATAGGAGAATATTGTGTGGAATATTTAAGAGTAACCATGCTTTTCTGTCTGACTCTTTTGGATGTGGGTTGGAAAAAGAAAAAATTTCTGAGTGTAGGGGAGAGGGGGGTCTAATAGGCGGGTTGAACAGCGCTTGTTTTGGGCTCTGATGGTTGAATGGTTGTGTGCTTGGGCTCTGTTTGGTTGGCGCATTTTCTGCACGAAGGCGGGAATGAAGCGTTAAATCGTTGTTAGTTGTTAAGTGTGTGTTTTGGAGTGTTGTGCGATGAGTTTGGATGAGGATAAAATCAGCAGTGTCTTGAAGGGCAACACGCTTCGGGTTTACTGGCACGTTTTGAGGTCGAGTGAGGGAGTGGTCGGGGTTAGGGATACTCAGCGGGCTCTCGGGTTTTCCAGCCCTGCCTTGGCTACTTACCACTTGGACAAGTTGGCTGAGCTGGGGTTGGTGGAGAAGGAGCCCACGGGTGAGTATCGCTTGGTTAGGGCTGTCAACGTTGGAGTCCTGAAGCAGTTTGTGCGTTTCGGAACCTTGGTCCTCCCCCGTTACTTCTTGTATGCTATGATGTTTACGACTCTGCTGGTTTTCTTTCTGACTCAGTTTAAGCAGGTTAATTTCTATAGCGTGTTCGCCCTAATTCTTGCGTTGTTGGGCACAGGCATACTGTGGTATGAGACGGCTAGGGTGTGGAGCCAAAGACCATAACATGATTTGAGCCGAATTTGGAAAAACACTTGGTTTGGAGGGATAGGAAGAAAAAGAGGATGGGTTATGGCGGCGGGTAAGGTCCTGACACAGTAGCTTTGAGCACCGGTGACAGCCTGTAGGTGTGGCTGATGTGAGCTGTCATATCGATTAGTATTTCCGTGATTTGTCCGGCTTTTATCTCGAACCGCACATTGACATCTATGTGCTCTGGCGGAACTATGAGGTCCTTTGTGGCGCCACTTGTGTAGGTTGCGTTGGCAGTTGAGATTTTCATTCTGATTTTTGTGTAGTTTCCAGGCTCAAGCTCTGTCACTGACAGGTCTCGGCTTACGTTCCGCAGCGACAGTATATCAACATACCATGGCTCTGTGCCAACGAATGTTAGTGATATCCATTCGCCTTCTTCAACGCCGTGTTCAGCCTTGTGAACCCAGAGCTCAGTGATGGTCACGTTGAGATGTTCCAACTCGACGGGCGCGTCGGTCAACCTCACAATCAATGTACCCTTATTGTAGAAGCCAGGCAATTTCAAGCCAGACATCGAGACCGCAGCGATGATTAAGACAGCCACCAGAACGCCTGCAGCACCAAAGACGCCGACCTTTCTCATAGCCATACTCAAATTCACCTAACCACAAGGAAGGGCGAAAGAGAGATTTAATGCAACACTTTTGAACAGACCGTACAAGAAGTTGAACAATGTCGCTATCGATGAAAGCCCATTTTCAATCTGCGAAGTGTTTTAAGATTGATTTTGTTTGTCTCTTTGTTCCGGCTAGGTATTCTATCATTGTTTCGTCTAGGTCTAGCCACTTTGTTAAACCCGCCGCCATCTCCGCATTGTTTTCAAACATGATGCGCAGGTAGGGCAGAATCTCCTTTGTCGCTCCTCTCGCCGATATGTGGCATCTCCTCCTTATCTTCAACCCTATCTCCCTCTGCATCTGGCGCTCGCTCCTCGTCCTCGACAGCATTCTTATGCGCTCTGGAAACCGTAGGGGCACGAATCCGGCGGGCGTTGTCTTCTCCCTCGCCATGGCTACACCAGCTGTCATGAAGTCCACTACGTAGCGGGTGAGAGTCCAATCTTGTGAAGACCTAATTCTACCTCTGTACAGGTCGGCTGTCGCCAGCGAATCCATGGCTCGTGACAAGTCGCTTGGGTCGCGCAGGTGATAGGGCAGGTTCTCATAGATCCACTCAAACAACATGTCTGGGTCAACGTCAGCCATGTCCACAGCCCGCTTCACAGCCTCGCAGCTCTTCCCATAAAAAACCAAGCGCAGAACATTGAAGATTGCGTCTTTGCGGTCTCTATAAGCCAGCCAAGAGACATCGTCAAAAACCAGTCGCTTCTTGCCCTGAGCCAACGCCTGCAAGTCATTGACAGCCGAACGCACGTCGCCCTCGCTGCGCTGGGCAATAAACTTCAGAGCCTCCTCATCTGCCTGGATGTCCTCGCGCCCACAAATCCGTTTCAGATGCCTCATGACCTCGCCTGCGGGCGGCTTCTTGAACTCGATGAGGAGACAGTGGTAGCGCAGTGTGGCGAGCCTGGGGTCGTAGGCGTTGTTGGCTATCAACACGATGGGGCACTGAGCCTCCTTGACAACAGCCGTAATGGCGCCCACTCCGCCTCTGTCCTCCCTGCCCGTGATGCCGTCCAACTCGTCAAACAGAATCAGCCTTTTCTTCCCAAACAGCGTGCCGTATTGGGAGGCTAAACCCGCAAAACGCTGCACAGCCTCCTCGGTTCTGTAGTCACTGGCGTTCTTCTCCACCAACTCCATGTCCAAGTCACTAGCCAACGCCTCAACCGTGACTGTTTTTCCGATGCCGGGCGGACCGTGGAGGAAGGCGGCGCGCCGCTTAGGCACACCTCTGTCCCAAGACTTCACCCACTCAACCAGTTTGTCTTTTGCCTCTTCGTTGCCCACCACGTCAGCCATAGTCTTGGGCTTGTGCTTCACTGTCCAAGCAGAGTACATGTCTCAGCCACTTCACTACTTCAGAGCCGCGCCAGCCTCGACAATGCGGGCTAACAAGGCGCTCAGCTGAACCTCCTCATCGGCGCCCTGAACCAAACGGAAATCAACCTCACCGATGGCGTCAGCTAACCTTATCTTCCAAGGTTCGGGCACGTCCTTCATGCGGAAGACCTCGATGTGAATCTGACGGATTATGTCGCTCCCAGCCACCCCATACTTAAGAATCATCTCGCGCAGTTTGTCTCTGGCTCCGACGAAGTCGCCCTTCATGGCCAAACCCAGCATCTCGCGAACATCCACTGGGTTGGCTCTGCCGATGACGGAGTAAACCATGTCCTCGTCGACGGGTTTGCCCATGGAGGCGGCTGCCTGCAAAGTGTTGATAGCCCGTCGGAGGTCTCCGCCGCAGACCTCGAAGACGGCGTTGAGCCCCTCATCCAGCAGCTTGACGCCCTCAGCCTTCGCGATGCGCTTCAGGTAGGAGTCGTGGTCTTCGCGCGGCAGATAAGTGAACCTGAAGGGTGCGCAGCGAGACTGAATTGGCTCGATTATCTTGCCGCTGTAGTTGGCTATCAGGATGAAGCGGCAGGTCTCTGTGAAGCGCTCCATGGTCCGCCTCAGCGCCTGCTGGGCGTCGCCTGTCATGTTGTCAGCCTCGTCCAGAATCATGATCTTGAAGGGAATCTCACCTATGGTTCGGATGCGAGCAAAAGTCTTCACGGTTTCTCTCACAACGTTTATGCCTCGCTCGTCGCTGGCGTTCAGCTCCATGAGGTGTTCACGATAAACTTCGCCGTAGAGGTCGTGAGCCAGACAGAGAGCGGCTGTTGTCTTGCCCGTGCCAGGCGGACCAGCAAAGATGCAGTGGGGGATGTTGCGGGCTTCGACAAAACTCTTCAGTCTATTGACGATTTCTTTCTGGTTCACCATGTCCTCAAGCGACTTCGGACGATACTTTTCAGCCCACATCTCAAAACTCAACTGGATGAGCCTCCTTCTCCGCAACTCGCTAACGCTATTTATGAATCATTGAACTGCCATAAAACACTATTCACCCAACTTTCAGCTTTGTTCAAGCACCTTTGGGCGTTTCCACTTGCGAAAAGAATCTCGCACAAATCATAAAAACTGAGTTGAAAGATGCAGTAAAGGGTGCCACAAATTGCTTGAAGGCAAGAACGTGAGTCTAAGGGTTGCCGAGAAGGATGACATTGATTTTCTTGTTGAATCCATCAATGACTTAAATTTCGAGGGAGAATACGTCCCCATTGAGCAGTATTCGAAGTCAGAATTGATGAAGGGATTTGATAATCCTTCGAACTGGGAAATTTTGTGTGAGACGAAGAGGTTCATCATTCAGAAGAAAGACGGAACTAGAATAGGAATTATCTGGCATATAACTAATCAGCCATCTGGGATTATGGAAATTGGTTACAATATTGCTCCCAGCGAAAGGGGGAGAGGATATGGAACGGAAGCGGCTCAGTTAATGGTTGATTACCTATTTCTCTCTAGGAACATCTTTCGCATACAGGGGGCAACAAATGTGAGGAACAAAGCATCCCAAAGGGTTTTGGAGAAAGCAGGCTTCAGAATAGAAGGGACTTGCCGAAAATCATCCTTCGTGAGAGGAGTATGGACTGATTCCCATCTCTACAGCATCCTCAGGGAAGAATGGAAAGAACCAAAAATACTAACAAAAACCACATAAAGAAAGCAACTGGTGTTTGCGAGCGAGCGAGTGCGAGCGAGGGGGTGCAGATGAGAGAGAAAGATAGAATTTCTATGCAGAATTCGCGCGCATCTAACAGAACCCAGAGCGTCAACACAGAAAAGGAGAGTTTGCGGGGGATATCGCCACTTCTGGCAGATAAATCACTATTCACCCAACCTATTTATCTACGAACTCTTGGTCACTGGCGTTCGCCGAATAGTGGAAGAGCAACTAACCACAAATCATTTGAGGTTTGGATGTTATTGAAAGATAAATCAAAGCGAGCGAAGTGAAGATGCGTCCCACCGAGTTTGTGAAATGCGTCGACTTCCCATGCCTAGATGTAAACAAGAATCGCTACGTCGTTCCAGATTTAGAGATTGAACCTGAAAGGATTAGGGCAATGATGATTTCGGAAGCTCCACCTCCAGATGCGAGTGATTATTTCTACACGAAAAACAATCCCTTCTACATGCAAACAACCGCACAAGCCTTCAGAGACGCAGGCTTCGACGTTTCTTCCATGAAGGGCGTGCTTAATCTAGGAGTGTATGTTACCACAGCCATAAAGTGTGCAAAAACCGCGTATTCTATATCTCCAAAAACCATAGAAAACTGCTCCAGTCGGATACTGGAGAACGAGATAGCGCTGTTCCCAAAGATCAAGACCATCCTACTCATGGGAGGCACTGCAATAAAGGCGATGAACTTTATCGCCCAAAAAAACACTGGCAGAAGAATAGTTCCAAGTGGTTCCACATACAAAATCAGGAAAAACAGATACTTCTACGAACAACTCAGAGTCTTCCCTTCATACTTACAAACAGGAAAAAGTTACCTGATCGAGAAGTCCAAGAGAAAGATGATAGCCGAGGACATAAAAACAGCCTTAGAGACTTAGAACGCAACCCATTATCATTCGAGTTACTTGCAGTCTCTCTTATACAACCCTAAATCCGCCACGCCCTCTATTTCAATGCGTATTCTTCGCCCACTTTTAGTAGCACTACTTTAGTTTTCGACTTGGCTTCCACCTTTCTCTTGAACTCTCCACAGTCTTTTTCCCAGTTGTGCATAGCCATCGCTACCCTTGGTTTGATCGTAACCGCCGCCTGGGCCGCTTCATTGTCATCCATGGTGTATTTGTCTCCTGTGGGAAGTAGAGCCAAGTCTATGTTCTTGAGGCGACGCATTTCTGGGATGAAGTCTGTGTCTCCAGAGTGGTAGATTGCCTTGCCTCCAGCTTTTATCAAGTAGCCTACTCCGTATCCTTTGGGGTGCCAAGGCTTTCCAGAAGGCTTGAACCGCTTGGTGTTATAGGCTTCAACAGCCTCAATCTCTATGTCGTCAGCAGCGGTTTCTTCTCCTGGTTTGATGGATTTGACGCTGCCCCCGACTCTTGTGGCGCAGTTTTTGGGAGCAATTATGATCGTGTCTTTCTTGCGGAGGCTTTGGATTTTGGGCGGACTGCAGTGGTCACCGTGATTGTGAGTTACGAGTATAATGTCCGCTTTCTCTGATGTTTCCACAACTTTTCCATACTTCTTCAAGTCAATGTATATGACTTTACCCATAGCGCGGATCTGAAAACTCGAATGCCCAAGCCACTTGACGAAGATTGTCATCGTAACACCGAATCCCAGTATCGACTGACGCGCGCATATAAGACTTAAGCCAGCTTTTTTCCCTTAATTTTGCAGTGAGAAGAAGAAAGCATTAAAAAACGAACAGTGAAAACCCTACTACTTGCGTGCGAGTAGGAAGAAGAGAGAATCTGTTTTTATCCGAGGATTCTCTCTATGGCGTCTGCTTCGGCGTCCTCCACCAGCGGTATGCCCGTGACTTTCGCGGCTCTCTCAGTCAATGCTACTAGGTCGTTTCTGCTGATTAGGTCGAGTTTCCACTTGCGGTTGCCAGCCAACAGTTGCATCAAGCCAACTCTTAGTCTCTCATAGAGGTAGGTGTAGAGTCCCACTGCCTCCCACGGAATCTCCTTGAACCGTTGGCCATACTCCTGCTTCAGCTGAGTTGCGCCTATGAAGAACTTGTCGGGCGTCGTGCCGTAGCGGTCCGCGAAAGTCCGTGCCAGCCTGCCCTCCTTAGCTAATTGCGTGAAGTAAGACGATTTCATCGTTGCTGTTAGGGGCGAGCGACCCATCAAAACTGCCTTCACGAGCGGTCCGTCTCCGAAGTTGCTCAATGCGATTGCCTTGAAAATCTGAGTTTCGACGATGAAGCCTCCAGCCATGAGGAGGTCTGGCACGAACTTGCCCTTCTTCTTTAGGAGTTGGGCGCACTTCAGCACCTGCGCCTCCAAGTAGACCGTGGGCGTGCTCATCTCGTCCATCATTGGCACTGGGCTCATGCCTGTTCCTCCGCCTGCGCCGTCGAATGTCACAGCCTCAACTTTGGCTTCCGAAGCCATCTTCATCGTGTAGGCAACGGCTGACGGTCTGTAAGCTCCTGTCTTGAGGATGACGTGTTTCGCTCCCTGTTTCCTAAGCCATTCAATGTCTTCTACGAAGGTTTTTTCTTTGGGCATGCCCACTCGGCTGTGGCGCTCGAAGGATTTGAAGACTCCTTCCTTGAACGCTTCCTGCACGGCTCTGTCTTCTGGGTCCGGGATGACTATGTAGCCTCTTTTCTTGAGCGTTATGGCTTTTTCGAGGTTGGGTATGCGCACTTCGCCGCCTATGGCTTTGGCGCCTTGACCCCACTTGCGCTCGATCACGTTTGCCTCGAGCTTGGATATTGCGTAGACATCTACCCCTAGGCGCTGGTCTTCCACGTTGGTTTGAACCACCACGTCGCCGTGCTTTCCGTCCCAGAACTTTCGGAAGGTGTCAATTCTTCGCTTCAGCTCCTTGCTGTACGTGACTTTGCCGCCTTCGATTTTGGACTCCATGTCCATGCCACAGACGTTTTCACCAATCGTGACTATTGCACCCGATAGGGCTGCTCCTATAGCTAGTCCATCCCAGTTGAGTCTGGCTACCTCGGTTGAGCCGAAAGCGCCTGTAAGGATTGGTACTTTGAGTGGTATACCCGCTACCTTTGATTCGACGTTTACGTTTTCGAACAGGGCTAGGTCTGAGTCGGGTTCTATGCCTTGAACTTCGAAAAGGCTGGATTGTATGTTGAAGTCGGACCAGTCAAGGCGGAAGTCTTTGAGGGCGCCCGCTGTGCTGTAGCCGAACTGCACTGGCTCTGGGTAGAGGGCTTCTCTTCCGCGGAAGGCTGAGAGGCTGATTTCGCACAGGATGGGGCAGTCTCGGATGCATATGGGGCACATGCCGCTCGTCGGGCTGACGTCTTTTACGCGGGTCGTGGTTCCAGTGGTGGATTTGCCGTTCAAGTACGCGCTATTCTTGGTCACTCTCTCCGACATCTATCATCTCACCTTTACATTTGTAAAGCTGGGATATGAGGGTTAACCGCCAACGCTTTTAAAGATTACGTAAGACAAACAATACCTGGGATAGACGACTTGTTGCGAACGCGAAAAGCTATGATAAGAGACTTAGACGCAATAAACGAGTTGACAGTGGAAATGCACAACCACCTCGGTGCACTGGTGGGCATCCAATTTAGCGAGGAAGAATTGAAGCACGAGATGTACGAGAGCGAAGAGGACCTCAAAAACGTCTATGTTGCAGAGTCGGACGGAAAAGTGATAGGCTACATGTCGTTTTCCCACCGAACTGAAGAGAACGAGTTTTTCGGCGAGTACTATCACCTCTACCACATAGTGGTTAAACGAGAATTTCGAGGGAAGTGGGCAGCCACCAAACTCTTCAACATACTGCTCAGAAAGGCAAAACGAGAGAACGTAAACATTGTAGCGGGAACATTCTGCCTCAACAAGGAGGCGCTGAGATTCTACCAGAAAGTGGGATTCAAACCCGTCGAGACCACTCTTGTCCTAGACAACACAAAGAGACTGAAAATTCCGTGACAAACAGAGTCGCTCCGCATAGGTTAGCATAGTTTCCAGCACCTTGACGCAACAGACTCGAGCGTTCCTCAGCCTTTTCCCAGGCGATTTCTCACTCATCCTTCACCGCCTATCTTAATCACTCTGTAACAGTGTAAAATTCCTCATGTTGACCCCCTAGACGAGGCTATATCCGTCTCTGTCTCTCCGTGCGCCCATCTGGCGCCAAATAGAGGAGCCTACTCCAGCCTCTCCATCCCACCCATGTATGGTCTCAAGACCTCGGGAACCAAAACCGAGCCGTCCCTCTGCTGAAACTGCTCCAGAACAGCCATCATGGTCCGACTGGTCGCCAGAGCCGTGTTGTTGATCGTGTGCACAAAACCAGCCGGCGCCACTCCCTCCTTCTCTCGATATCTTATGTTCAGTCTCCTCGCCTGATAATCGGTGCAGTTCGAGTTGGAGCCGATTTCCCGATAGACACCGTCAGCCATCCAAACCTGAACATCGTATTGCTTAGCCGCCAGATTGTTGATGTCAGCGGTGCAGACGTTCACCGTCCTGAAGTGCAGCCCCAAGCCTCTGCACAGGTCCTCAGCGTTCTTCTGCAGCTCTTCATGAAACCTCCAAGAATCTTCGGGCAGACAGAAAACGAACTGCTCAACCTTGTTGAACTGGTGCACACGGAACAAGCCTTTGGTGTATTTCCCGTGAGCACCGACCTCTTTCCTAAAGTTGGTGCTGACTCCCACGAGTTTCATGGGCAAGTCCTTCTGCAAAATAACCTCGTCCATGAACAGCGCGGCTAGCGGATGCTCAGCCGTGGCTATCATGTAAAGTTCTTCGCCCTCTATCTTGTAGAGCTGGTCAGCGAAAAAGTCAAGGTCTGTGGCTCCGACGTAGGGTTTTCTGTGCATCATGAAGGGCGGTTCAACGAGTTGATAGCCTTGCTTGGTCATGAAATCCATGGCATACTTTATTATGGCGAAATCGAGAAGCACCAAGGAGCCCTTCAGGTAGTAGAAGCCGTGACCGGCAACCTTGGCAGCGCGTTCAGTGTCTATCAGACCGAGGTTCTGAGCGATCTCCAGATGATTCTTGGGTTCAAAGTCGAATTTGGGCGGTCTGCCCACAACCCTCACCACAACGTTTGCGCTCTCGTCTTTCCCAACAGGAACAGATTCATGGAGGAGGTTGGGCAACCGCAACAAGATCTGATTGACCTTCTCCTTGCGCTCTTCCACCTGAGCCTCGAGTTCCCGAATCTCTTTGGGTATGTTCTTCGCTTCTTCCACTTTTTTGCTTGTGTCCTTTCCCTCTTTCTTTAGTCTAGCAATCTCTTCTGTGACCAGTCTTCTCCTGTGTCGGAGTTTGTTCACCCTCGTCAGCAACCGTCTCCATTCTCTGTCAACCCTTATCAGGTCGTCAAGCATCCTGAGTTTCGATGGGTCTCCCCTCCGCTCAAGGTTTTTCCTCACGACCTCGGGATGCTCACGAATCAGCCTTATATCCAACATTCCTCGTGCACCAGCTAACTCTCATCAACTTCAAACAATGCGCGCATGCACCTTAATTATCTTCGCGCCTCAAGCTTAAGGCTAAATGCAACTATTAAAATCACACGCAACGGTTACAACAAAAAATTCACGTTTGCAGCATGGTTTGGCGCCCAATATAGGGGCGAGTCAATCTAAAGCACACAGAGACAAAAAGAACAAACATGGCAAATTTAAGTTATACTCACGTTCTGTATCTGAAAATACCGCTTGGCTAGAAAACGAATACGCTCAGCGTTACGCCCATTCTTACCGATAGCCACACCCTTATCACGTGGGTTAACAGCCACAACCGCAATCGACTTCCCATCCGGACGCTCAGTAATCCTTATCTCGTTCACACGCGCCGGCTTCAAAGCGTTCTTGATAAACTGAGCGGGATTCTCCGAGTGCTCGATAATCTCATGTTTCTTACCCGTCATCCTCTCCAACAGGCGAATGTTTTTCCCACCTCTCCCAATGGCGACGCCGATGTCGCCTTCCTTAACAACAAAGATAATGCGATTAAGCTCGTCGTCAACTATGCAGTCTTTCACTGTGGCGCTCGTTATGCTCTCGAACAAGGCAATGTAGCGCATCTCTTTGCTCGTAAATTTGATACCGCTATTCATCCGTTTTTCCAGCCGCCTCAGACATCTCAGACTCGCTCTCTTCTTCCGACTTCTTCCCCGCTTCGATGAGCCCCAATATGTCGGAATCACCTGGTTCTCGAACGGTCAGAGCCGAAACCATGAAAGGTTTCCCACAAGCTGCGCCCAAGTCTATGCCAGTTCCGTTATAAATAACTACTGGAATCTCGGAGAGCCCGCCAAAATACTCAACGTCCTCACGAACATTTATGGGACAGTTCGAGGCTAAAATGATAAGCCTAGCTCTACCAACCTTCGCGCTCTTCAGAGCGCTACCAGCACCAAACAAGACCTTCCCAGTTTTCACAGCTGTGCCGATAGCTTTGTTCACGTCAATCATTCGCTTCTGCTCCTCACAGGCGTCGACATGTAGAGATCAACCAAGCCCGTGCCGATGGGTATAGACTGCCCCACAATCACGTTCTCAGTCACACCCTTCAGCGGGTCACTCTCACCCTTTATCGCAGCCTCCACGATGTTCGGAACAGTTATCTCGAAAGCAGCCCTAGCCAGAACGCTGGCTTTTTCTCCGCTGATTCCATGCCTTCCGATCTGATGCACGTCTCCGGTAGCTGTCATCATGTCAGCCACGAGCATAACGTGTCGGATGTCCACATCCAAGCCCTGCTCCTCCAGGACGCCCATAGCTTCCTCTATAATTACGTTTCTCGCGGCCTCAATCCCTAAAGTCTTGGCTGTCTCATGAATGTGATTAGTAATGGTTCTCGAGGGATCCACACCGAGAATCTCAAGCACCTTGGGAAGATTGGAGCCATCGGTTCGTATCACCCACTCTCCCTTCTCCTCGGTGACAAGCACCCTGCGAATGCCTTGAATACCCTTCACGTGGTACACAGAAACTTTGTCGAGCAGTTTCCTGAGCTCCATCTTCTTGGGCTTTAGGAACAACTGATCACCCTTGGTTCTCAAAGCGGCGTTGGGTAGCCGCAGAACCTCCTTCAGGATGTCCAGCGTTACGCCTCGGTCTTCCATCATAGTTTGATCAAGCTGTACGACAACCTCGCCTAGTTCGTGGTCCACGTAAACAGCCTTAGCGATGTCTTCCATGCTGGTGGAGATAACCTCTCGCGCAACCGATGTTGCCTTGTTCTTGCTCGCCCTGTGCTCCTTGTCAAGATATATGGACATGATGGGAGTCGATGGCATCCTACGGGCATCCACGATTTCTATCAGTCGGGGCAAGCCGAGGGTGACGTTTTGCTCCCTCACTCCAGCGTAGTGGAAGGTTCGAAGAGTCATCTGTGTGCCAGGCTCGCCGATCGACTGTGCCGCAACAATTCCAACAGCCTCACCAGGCTCAACCAGAGCGCGTCTATAGTTTTCCAGAGTCAGCGCGCGAACTTGGTCAACGCCCTTCCGAGTTAACTCTCCCTTGCTGAGGTTGCTCTTCAACTCTTCAACAAGAAGGGGTGTGAGCTGGTCTTTCACCTCTTCCACACTTTCTCGGATGTACTCTTTAGGCGCTGGCTTGCCCCTCTCAACCATGATTCTTACCTGTTCGGTGAGTCGGCTGACGTTGACCGCTTTTCCGTGGTCGCTCTTGGCAGGGTCGACTCCGTCCTCTCCATACTGGAATTGGATGATGTCGCCGATGGAGTTTCGAACTGTTCCGTCGTACTCTATGCGCAAGTGTTCCAGCGCGTTTATCAGTCGTCTCTGCATGTATCCGCTCTGTTGAGTTCGCACTGCGGTGTCAACTAGCCCTTCGCGCCCACCCATGGAGTGAAAGAAGAACTCGACAGGGTCCAACCCGTCTCTGTAAGAAGAGTAAACGAACCCCCTAGCCTTTGGAGAAGGATCTCCAACTTGGAAATGCGGTAGAGCACGTTCAAGGTATCCTCGCATGATGCGTTTCCCTCTAACCGACTGCTGTCCAACCACCGCGGTCATCTGACCGATGTTGAGGCTTGACCCTCGAGCGCCAGTCTTCGTCATTATCATCCCAGAGTTTTCTGGAGCGAAGTTGTTCTCAGCGGTTCTTCCAGCCTTGTCTCTGGCTTCGGCTAGTTCATTCATCACGTATATCTCAAAGGAGTCCGCCAGAGTCTGACCTGGAAGTCTTGGCAAGGTTCCGTCTTGAAAGTCTTGGATTAGTTTACGTATTCTTTCCTCCGATTCCTCCAGCATCTGTTGAATCTTGCGATGAACAGAACGCGACAACTCCAACTCGTCGAAGGAGTAGGTGAAGCCGCGCATGGTCATGAAAAGGTTGAGGAGCCTACAAACGCGATTCAGAAACTCCCGTCCCACAGCCGCGCCATAGTCCTTAATAATTCTGTGGAGGAGTGTCTCCGACTGCTCCGCGCCGATGGCGTTCCTATCAATCACGCCGGACTTCAAGACTCCTTCTTTGATCACCACGTAGGCGTCGTACTTGCACTCTTCGCGGTCACAGTGGGGACACGCAATACAAGTTGTTGCTTTGAACACGTAGTTTAGGTCTTTTGGAATGAACAGGCTGAAAACCTGTTTCCCATTCCAGTGTGGTTCGGGTTTCTTGATTTCGGGCTCGGGGATTGATTCCGAGTATCCAGCGGCAAGTAATAGCTTGTAGACTTCTTCCCTCGTTAGGAGAGTGGATTTCTTTGTTAACAGGTAGGCTGCGGTTATGAAGTCTGTCTTGGCGCCTATTATGGGTCCTCCAAACCTCGGCGAGAGAATCTGGTCTTGAACCTGCATGAGGAGACGCGCCTCTGTCTGCGCCTCCTCGCTCTGCGGTATGTGAAGGTTCATCTCGTCTCCGTCGAAGTCTGCGTTGTACGGAGGACAAACACAGAGGTGCAGGCGAAATGTCTTGTGCGGAAGAACACGAACATAATGCGCCATAATGGACATCCGATGCAGCGAGGGCTGCCTGTTGAATATGGCGATGTCACCATTTCCCAAGTGACGCTCAACCACAAACCCGGACTCCAAAGCCTCTGCGATTTTTTCTCTGTCCGACACAAACTCTAGCCTTACACGCTTGCCGTCTGGTCTAACAACATAGAGCGCGCCAGGATAATTTTCTGGTCCATTAACTATCAGTTTTCGCATCTCTTCGATGTTCCAAGAAGTAACCTTCTCTGGCATCGAGAGTCTTACCGCCACGTCCAATGGAACACCGACCTCGCTGATGTCGAGGTTTGGGTCCGGAGAGATGACGGTTCGCGCTGAGAAGTCGACTCGCTTTCCAGAGAGGTTGCTGCGGAACCTTCCCTCTTTTCCCTTGAGACGCTGAGACAAGGTCTTCAGCGCTCTTCCAGAGCGGTGACGAGCGGGAGGAATGCCGGATGCTTCGTTGTTGAAGTAGGTCGTCACGTGATACTGAAGCAGTTCAGACAGATCTTGAATGATGAGGGTTGGGGCGCCAGCCTCCATGTTCTCCTTCAAGCGCTGATTTATTCGGATGATGTCAACTATCTTGTGGGTCAGGTCGTCTTCAGAGCGGATGCCAGACTCCAAAGTTATAGAAGGTCTCACATAGACTGGGGGAACCGGAAGCACCTGCAGAACCATCCATTCGGGTCGCGCGCTTTTAGGGTTGAAGCCTACGAGTTCGAGGTCTTCATTGGGTATGCGTTCCAGTCGCTCTCGAATCATACTCGGCGTGAGACGCTGTGCGCCCTCCTCCGAGATCTCGTGGAGGGTTGTTGGCTTCGTGAATTCCAGTTTGTATTGAGGGGCACCGCAGTGAGGGCACTCTTTACCCTTCGCCTCGCGTAAAACTCTCTTGTAGAAATCGCCAGGCACATTTCCAAGCAACTTGCGGACTCGTTCGATTCTAGCCCTTATTCGAGTGAGCCGATTCTCTGACAACAGTAAACGACCACAATTTCTGCATGTGGCGCCCAACAAATCATAGACTATCTTAGTGAACTCTACATGGATTATGGGAACTGCCATTTCTATGTGCCCAAAATGCCCTGGACAGCGTATTGCAGTGTTGCCGCAGGTCTTGCATCTCTGCCTCGGCTCAAGCGTTCCCAAGCGACCGTCCATCAGTCCCGACGTGATAGGGGCTCCGTCCTCGTCATACGTGTCGGCGGTCTGTATCTCTGCTACAGAGAGTCGGCGTATGTCTTGTGGTGAGAGTACGCCAAAATAGAGTTCGTTTACGACTTTGTGCACGGTTTCTTCCATTGCCATTTCAAGCCTTCTCCTTCAAACGCAGACGGGGTGTCACGCAGAGACTCATCAACTCTTGCAGAAGCAGCTTGAAAGCGTAGGAAACAATTACTGGTGAAATCTGTGCCTTGTCTTCGCAGACTCTACACTCGTACTTGCGCTTCTTGATGTCGTAGAACGCAATGTAACCGCAGTTCTCGCACACATAGAGCATGTATTTGTCTGACTCTTCCAAGAGTCGGTCTCGAAGAAGCATTGCTGCGCCGTGTCCAATCAGGCAGTCGCGCTCCATTTCCCCGAATCTCAGACCGCCACCCCTCGCCCTTCCCTCTGTTGGTTGTCTGGTTAACATTTGAACCTGTCCACGCGCTCTAGCGTGAATCTTGTCTGAAACCATGTGATGGAGCTTTTGATAATAGACTACTCCGGTGAAGATGTCTGCTGAGAATTTCTCCCCGGTCACGCCGTTGTAGAGTGTCTCTCGCCCGGTCTGGCTGAAACCCAAGTCGATCAGCCTCTGTTTCAGTTCCTCGGGTTTCTCGTTGATGAAGGGAGTCCCATCGACTGGTCGTCCTCTCGCGGCTGCGACCTTCCCCGCAATAGATTCGAGAAATTGGCCGATAGTCATTCGCGAGGGAATGGCGTGCGGGTTGATTAGGATATCGGGGACAACTCCGTCGGAAGAAAAGGGCATATCCTCTTGTGGGATGACCATTCCGATAACGCCCTTCTGTCCATGACGAGAGGCGAACTTGTCGCCGAGTTCTGGAATGCGCTGGTCCCGCACCCTTACCTTAACGAGTTTGCTTCCCTCAACGGTTTCGGTGATGAAGATGGCGTCTGCAGCACCTGTCTCGGAGGGTCGCATGTCAATGGACGTGTCCCTCATGGTCGGACCCTTAACCTCAAACTCCTTGTATTCTTCGAGGAACCGCGGTGGGCTCGTCCTTCCGATTAGGACATCGCCACCCGCAACTTCTGACTCTAGGCTTACGATCCCATCTGGTTCGAGCAACCTGTAATATTGCTCGCCTCTGTATCCTCTGATACCCGGCTCTGGGGCAACAAAGTGATCTTTCAATCCGCCTAGGTATTGACGGCACTCAGCCTCATATATCCTGTAGAAGGTGGAGCGCCCCAAGCCTCTTTCGATGGAGGCTTTGTTGAAGATGAGGGCGTCCTCCATGTTGTATCCTTCAGAAGAGATGATTGCAATCACACAGTTTTGACCGGAAGGGCGAAGGTCGTATCCGATGATGTCCATGGCTCGCGTGTCGACCAAGGGTTTCTGTGGATAGTGTAGAATGTGGGACCTCGAGTCCACTCGAAACAGAAAGTTGGTCGCGTATACACCCAACGCCTGTTTCGCCATAGCCGCCTCGTAAGAGTTACGCGGCGACTGGTTGTGCTCTGCGTAGGGAATGACAGAGGCGCATATTCCTAGAAACGTGTAAGTCGTTATTTCCACGTGACTGTGTTCAGGCTTGACTTCTCCAAAGTTCAAGGCGATGAACAGATTTTCTTCTTCCTCGGCGTCTATGTACTCAACGATGCCTCTTTTAATTAGGTCTTCCCAGGTCCACTCTCCAGCGCGAATCTTTTCTACATGCTCAGGCTGCAGTTTGGGCTGACCGTTTTCAACTATTATTAGGGGTCTGCGCACGCGTCCCCCGTCACAGTTCACGTAGATTTCTTCCTTTTCTGCTCCGTAGAGCTTCGAAAAGTAGGCGACGTTCACTTCGGTTGATATCTCGCCTGCTCGGCGCTTTTTCCTCAGTTCGGCTGTTAATTCCCTGGGCGATAAGCTGTAGCCGATGAGGTAGCCGTCCACGAAGACTTTTGCGCTGGGTTCTCGTAGGGAATCGTTTGCCTCCGTGATTGGAATCACACCCATCTTGTAGAGAGCTTGCTTTATCTTCTCTTGGTCAGCACTGACCGCAATCGAGGACGCGAGTGCTAGGTTTTTCACCAAGCCGCAGTTTGAGCCCTCAGGTGTCTCGTTTGGGCAGAGTCTCCCCCAATGGGTGGGATGAAGGTCTCGAGCCTCAAAGTTGGGTTGACTCCGACTGAGCGGCGACTGGAGCCTACGAAGATGGCTTATCGTGGAGGTGTGATTTGTTCGGTCGAGAAGCTGGGTTATACCCACTCGGCCGCGTCCCCAGTTGCCGGTCGCCAGAGCGTGCTGTAGCCGCTCGGTAATTATTCCCGGGCGAACAGCAGCGGAGACGGGTATGGGAAGAGGTGTTCGTTTCACGCCCATGCGCTCGAGCTGATACTTTATGTCGCGGCACAGATTTCTGAAAGCCACGCGGAAGAGGTCGGCCAGCAGAGGTCCAGCCAGTTTCAGCCTTTTGTTCTTGAAGTGGTCTTTGTCGTCGGGTTTCCTCTTTCCCAGTGCCAACTCGATGCATCTGGACGCCATTTCACCGAGGAAGAGCGCCTTGTCTCGACGTTTATCGGGCGTGCGTCCAATATGTGGCAGAAAGTTTCTGTCGAGAATGCTCTCAGCCTTTTGTTTGCGGTACTCTTCAACCTGACCGTGCGCCACGCGGTTGCCGATGTACATTATGGCTTCCGTGACCGAGTCTATACCCAGAGCTTTTTCGAAGGACGGCTCCAGCTCGTTCTGTATGATTCTTTCGGGTGAGATGGCTTCGGCTATTTCCTTGTCGGATCTGAGCCCCAAGGCTCGCATGACGACTACCAGTGGGATTTCGGTTGGAACGCCTGGTATGGAGATGTACATGGCACCGTCGGATTTTAGGCGCAGTTCGATGCGGGCTCTGAACCCTATTGTGGTTGAGAATATCTTCGCTTGGTAGACTGGTGTGGTTCCTCTCGTGTCGATGTCGACTAGGACTCTGTTGGGCGCGAGGTCTTCTAGGGCTACTATAACACGTTCCGAGCCGTTTACTATGAAGTATCCACCTGGGTCGTTCGGGTCTTCTCCGTGGCTGACGAGTTCCTCTGGGAGGAGTTGGGATAACACACAGAGCTTGGATTTGAGCATGACTGGTAGGTCGCCGACTAGGACGAGTTCGGTTTCTTGCTCTCTTCCGTCAATAATGGGCGTCATTTCCAGGGATAATGGGGCTGCATAGGTGAGGTTGCGGAATCTTGTCTCTAGCGGGTAGATTTCGTGTTTTGTGCCGTCGACTTCGGTTAGGTATGGACCAGTGATTTTTGACTGCGGGTCTATCACCCATATCTGACCGAGCTTTATTTTGTACGGAGCCTCAGGTATCTCAATGTCGATTTCGCCCACTTCGTTTATGACCTCTTGCAGTCCACGGTCTATGAACTCGTTGTACGAATCCAAGTGCTGCCTGACCAAACCTTTCTCTCTGAAGAAGGACTTCTGGAGTAGGAGGAAGTCGTCTTGGGAGATTTCCATCACACGATTCTCCATAAAATCACATTTAAAGAGACCTTAAACATCGCTTGAACGCGGTCTATGCGGAATGCTTCCAAACTTGGAGGTTCCTCCAAACGGGCCGGTTTTCATCCGACCCGAAAAACCGGGTCTTCGAAACTGGCTTCCCATTTAGGTTGGGGTGCTAAAACGTAAACCACACATCAAACTAATAAACTTTTACCCGTTGCTTTTCATCGTTACATGATGTTCTTGGTTTGCTGCTATCTCTGTTTCTGAGGAAAAATAAATTCTGTGGTAGCCTAGAGGGAGGTCTAATAGAACAGCCGCACAGAGCCTCCAGTGGACGCTGAACTTGGAAAGCGGTGGGATTCGGCGTCTGTTTGATAGGCGCAAAATCGCACGAAGAGGTTGTCGAGGCACTATGCATCATGGCGGGCCCGCGGGAACTTGAAGCCCACGGGGTGAATTTGCACCATTTCCCCCTTTTTTCTTTTGGCGTGCATGCTTTTATGTTTACGGTTCAGCCTTAGCCGATCATCAAGGAAAAGTTGTAGGTTTCATTCATCAAGTTATACATGAGAACGGGCCGAGTTTTTCGCTTCTCGTTCTGAATTTGCCACGCAGATCTTGATTTCTACGCCTTCTGCAGACTCTCTGAGTTGGTAGGCCAATCTTTGCATAATTACCAAGATATCGAGTGCATCTCTCTATGTCTTCCCAATCTTCAACCAAATTGACCAAACAGGTCTCACCTTCCAACTATGTTGCCTCAAAAGTTTAAGGACTTTCTGGCGTCCGCAAAGTATAGTATACTTTGGAGAGCCCCGCAAAGTACAGTATCCGAAAACGGACATATTCGAACACTTTTAGAAGAGGGCGTCTCTCTGTTGTGCGCGCGCATAAAAATTGCTTCTTTTCCCGCATTATCGTAGTGTTTTAGGCTTCTTTTCTTGTTTAAGATCTTGAATTAGCCTTCTTTTTGTTTGACTTTTTGCTAAACGTTGAGTGACCGTGGAAACACGCGGGCATATTTAACTAAATTGATATTAATATTTGAACCAGAAGAGAAGATGGCGAGATAGATGAAAGGATTGATGGTTAAGGAAATCAAGCCTATTAAAGGTATCAAAGGAAG
>Ga0315306_10000327_pt1 | contig 22480 bp, 20 predicted proteins | sample TDP1_MG_FD_203803 | JGI IMG/M metagenome (GOLD analysis project Ga0315306, IMG submission 203803) | Freshwater sediment microbial communities from Lake Towuti, South Sulawesi, Indonesia - TDP1 | ecosystem: Environmental > Aquatic > Freshwater > Lake > Sediment | place: Indonesia: South Sulawesi... | reverse complement strand
CGACGATGGAGCGTAGGCTAAGTTCTCCGCAAGTAGCGGCTTCGAGAAACGGCATCTCGCTCCTAGTCTTCCTTGTAATGGTGCTTGCTCCCTCACTTTTCATTGTGCTTCCTGCAGTAAATGCCATACTCAGTGGCACAGTCATCCAGGCCTTAACAGGTTCGGGTGTTTGGCAGGGATATTGGCAGGCAATTCTGCTGTCTTACGCTGTTGGAGCGGTTGTTACAGTACTTAACATGGTTGCCGGTTTGCCGATGGCGGTTCTGATAGCGAGAAGAAGGTGGGGGGCGGTATTTTCAACAATTCTGGATTTGTTAGTAAACATTCCAATGATAGTTCCATCAGTTGCACTTGGAGTGTCGCTTAGCTTATTCTGGAAAAGCTTGACGTTCATACCTGAAATATGGCTGCTGATTTTTGCACATCTCGCTATAACCTATCCCTATTTTGTTAGAGCTACGTCCGCTGCTATTGAGAGCGTTAATGTGGATTTAGAGGATTCGGCTAGGGTGCTTGGAGGACGCCCGTTTACAGTATTTAGAACCATTATCATGCCTCTGACCAAGTATTCTCTCTTCTCGGGAGCGATCATGATGTTTACTAGAAGTGTTGATGAAACTGGTGCCACTTTGGCGGTTGTAACTAAAATGAAGACAGTTCCAGTTCTACTGGTGGACTGGGTTAAAGGTGGCGTTCAAGCCACGCCATTAGAAATTGGTTTAGGCTGCGGTTTCTTAGTGCTGATGTCTTTCATTGTTCTACTGAGCCTGCGGATCATAATCAAAGGAGCCCATCAACATGCTTAAAATAACTGATAAAGCCGTATTCCTTGACACCAGTTCCAAGACTTATGAGGCTGACACGGATGCCTGAAGTCCGATTGGTAAACGTCACCAAGAAATTCGGCAAAATCGTTGCAGTTGAAAACCTGAATCTCCATGTCCATGATAAAGAGTATGTTACGCTTCTTGGACCGAGCGGATGTGGAAAGACCACTACGCTTAGGCTGATAGCTGGCTTGATAATGCAAGATGAGGGAGAAATCTACATCGGAGATAAACTCATGACGAACGTTCCACCGGAAGATAGAGGCATCGGATATGTGTTTCAAACCTTTGCACTGTTCCCTCACATGAACCTCTGGGATAACGTGACCTATGGTCCAAGAGTAAGGGGGTGGAAGAGGGGAAAGACACGTGAGGTGGCTAAAGAGATGCTTGAGATGGTCAAGTTGACTACCAGAACCAAGGCTTATCCACGAGAACTTAGCGGAGGCATGATTCAAAGAGTTGCTCTAGCAAGAGCTTTGACGACTGGTGCAAGCCTTCTTCTACTTGATGAGCCGCTAGGACTTCTTGACGCAAAAATACGGGTTGAACTACGTTACGAACTACGCCGACTTGTCAAAGACCTTGGTTTAACAGCAATTCATGTAACACACGATCAAGAAGAGGCGTTAACAATTTCAGATCGCGTAGCCCTGATGCGGCGTGGAAAAATAGAGCAGATCGGAACCCCGACTGAGATCTATCTGAAACCGAAGACAATTTTCACCGCAAACTTCGTTGGAGAATCCAACTTTATGGAGGGAAGTGTTTCAAAGGTTGATACTAGAGGATCGTGTGTCGAAGCCAGGGGCGGGCTGATTATCAGAACCTCCAACAAGGAGTTCAGTAAAGGTAAGATGGTTGTGTTAGCTGTTAGACCGGAAAAAATTGAGATATTTAATGGGGAGAAAAAAATGGAGAACGGATTTCTAGGTCGAGTTGAGGACTTCAAATTCATCGGAAGCCTGATACACTACAGCATTCGACTGGACAATACGGATCTGATCAGCGTCAAGGTTCCTGTGAGGTTGCGCAAATTCGAGTTGAAGGATCGAGTAACAGTTTACTTCGCATCTGAGAATGTATTAGTATATAAATACCCAGAAGTGGGGTTAAGGAGGGAGCTAGAAGTTGAGTAGAAACGAGCTTAGAGGCTGGTTTACAAAGCGTCGCGAGTCAATCGCCATAAAACTAACGCAGGATCATGCAGCGGCTGTCCTAGGCACCGTCACAGAACTGGAAAAAGCAGTGATGGCTGCTAGCAAGGGGAAAGTCGCGGAAATGAAGCAGGCTAATCAGAGACTGTTTGCATATGAAGCTGAAGCTGATGGAATTCAGAGAGACGTGGCTGCAGAGCTCACAAAAGGTGAGTTGCCAGCGAAAGACCGCGAAGATCTTATGCATCTAATAAACCGGCTAGATGATGTAGCAGATTGGGCAAAGGACGCTTCTAGAAATCTCACTATACTCTTAGAGGTTAAAGTAACGAAAGATATCTGGCAGTATATAGTGGAGATGAGTCACACCCTAGTCGAATCTGTTTGGGTGTTAAGAAGAAGCATTGATGCATTAACCAAAGACATAGCTGGAGCATTAGAGATGTTGGCAAAGATCGATGAGCTTGAGCATAAAGTCGATGAGCTTTACTTTGAGGCAAAGTCTGCTTTCTTCGCGCATCCTAAGGAGCTAACACCCCCCACATTCATTGTGTTGCGAGACTTGGTACACGACATGGAACAAGTAGCGGATCGATGCGAGGATACGGCAGACATCATTCGAGTCATAGCGGTACGAGCACATTAAGAAAAGGTGTACGTCTTTTCTTAATCATTTTTTGGTAGCTACACAAAAGTTATTATAATTCACACCTCTCCTATACACCATGCCATCGAAAAAGGCCGATCTGCCAAGGCGTCTTTCAAAAACACGATTGGTAACTAGTATAGCATTTCTATTAGCCTTGTCAATACTTTTCGAGACAATCCCATCATTCCGTGTTTTCTGGGGCATGAAAATCGATTTCGTAGGAGCAGTCTGGGTTTTGGCATTCTTCCTATATGGATTATCAGAAGCATTGATAGTTTCAATCTTAACTACTATGTTTATTCTGGTCTACAGTCCCACAGGATTTGTCGGCGCTGCTATGAAGTTAGTTGCTACCTTGCCAATGTTCCTAATCCCAGCACTTATGCTCTATCTGCCATTTTTACGCAATAGGGCCTCTAGACCTTTCAATAGCATTCTGGTTATATCTGCAGCTGGCATTTTGGCAATACTTGCGAGGCTTGTCATCGCTTCTTTTGCAAATTATTATTGGGCAATCCCGATCTATCTTGGTAAGCCATCAGACATAGTCATGAAGGAGGTTTTCGGGGGCTCAATTCTGACTTACATCGCATGGATCGCTAGCATGAACGTATTCCAAGGCATCGTGGACATCCTAGTTCCATGGTTCTTGGCCTTCAAGCTCAAAATAGCACAATACTTCGGGACTTAAATAGGCATAGGTTTAATTAACAGATTTTTTAGCGAAGATAAGGGAAGTATGAGAATCCTATGTCCGAGTTCATCGTTAATGCATCTAAACTACGTGGAAAAGATTCTAAGAAAGTTGATGAGTTGAAAAAATTCTTGGAGGATAAGGTTGGAGTGAATGTGAGTGTCAGAGGAGACGATGTAGTACTGAAGTTTGAGAAGGCAGAAATGTCTCTAATGCGCAGAAGTTTTCTGCGCGAGAGGCTTCACAAGTTCCTGCACAGAGCCCACCTGAAGGATGACTTCCGGGTTATATCTGGAGGAAAGAACGCGTTTATTATTAAAGATAAGAAGAGGCGTGAAGAAGAGGAATAACTTAGAGCCTATTCCTTTTTGGTTAGCAAGCGTTGGGCTCTCAGTATGTAGTGCCGAGCCATCCACGCCTTCCGATAAGCCTCTTCTGGGTTAGTGTTTACTATTTTTTCTGCTTCCTTTAGCAGGTCTTGAGCTGAGATGAGGGCTGGTCCGACTTCGATCTCGCCCATTTTCTGTTTGTAGCCTGACTTCCATGAATGTTCTTCCGACCTCTGAAGAAGAGACAGAATGAATACGGCATATTCAGTCTCAGAGGCGGCTTCCCAGATCATTCTTTCAGCCATGTTTCGCTCATTCACTAGAGCCCGCATAGCACTCTCAAGGCTAGCGACCGCTTTTTTAATAGAACTGGCTGCATGTTTGTCTCGTTCCATTAGCTACTCCACGGTTTTACTCGAAAGTTTTAAGTCATTAATGGTTAAAAATCTTTTAGTTAAAAAGAGTGAAGGGAGGTCCCGTGAGTTTTGAATGATAGAGTCCTCGGTGCGTTACTAACACTGGGCGGCCTCGTTTTCATAGTGTTCTACTTGTGGTGGCTGTTTTTGGCACCAGCCGCATGGCAGTGGTGGGCTGTTGCGCTTCCAGTACTAGTGGCAGTAGCCGTACTATCTTTCATAGTTATGTGGATTGGTTGGACAATGGCAACTACTCCGCCACCTGCGCCGATCGAGACGGAAGCACCAAAGAGAAGAGTAAAGCGAAGACGATAGGCGCCTCGATTAGTCGCCAGATTCCACGAGGCTTTTTCCTGCCTCGTTCCTAATCCCTATCAGAGGTCTACCCTTTCTGCAAATTCTTTGTCACGTTGTTTTTATTTCAGAAATACCTTCCCTTTTTTCAACTCGGAGAACTTGATCAGCAAAGCCTTCAAGCTCCTTTTCGTGAGAAACTATGATAACTTGAGGACATTTTATCTCGTTAAGAATTTCTCTAATCTTGAAAAGCTGCTCTTTGCTGAAACCATCGGTAGGTTCGTCTAGAATTAGTAAATTCGACCGTATACCTATCGAAACTCTTTGTACTATGCTATTTAGAGCAAGCCGGTATGCTAAAGCTAGGCTGGTTTTCTCTCCACCGCTCAAATAACCGAAATATTGCTCATAACCATCCTGTTCAACGATGGGTGAAAACTCCTCATCGATCCTGGCTTCCTTTCCTGGATCTTCAACAAGTAAATTCCACCATTTTTGAAAATGCTGATTAAACTCTTGGTTAATGCTCAACATAACATGTTTTTCAATTGTGCCAAGTGTTTGTGCAAAGAAATCCTCTAACCAGACATTGTATTCTTTTAATTTTTCTCCTAACTCTCTCTGCTTTTCCTTCGTTTTAATCTCCTCCTCTAGTTCCCCTACTTCCTTTTCTAGCATCTTCAGAGTTTCTTGAGTTGAAGACACTTGGCCCCAGACAATCTTTAGTTCTGACTGAACTTCATCTAGCTTTTTACTGAGGGTTTCAATTTTCGCTGACACTTGGTTAAATTCTCCAACTTCTTTCCGAGCTATCTCCAGTTTCTTATATTCTGCTTCAATTTGCTCTTTCTTCGTCTCTATTTTCTTTTGGGCTTTCTTTATTCCCATTTGGTACTGCGTTAATTGTTTATTCAGACCTTGAAGATTGTATTGCGCGTTTTCGTATTCTCGGAGCAGATCCTGCAACTTCTCTAGTTCTTCGATTCTTTTTTCACAATTTCTAACTTCTTCGGATGACTTCTTCTTTTCTTCCATCTTTTCCTTTATCTTTCTCTCAAATTTCTTCGGATCCGCAGGTCTATCGCATGTAGGACAAACCTTATTCTTCTCAACAGATTCGTAATCGCGTATTTTCTCCTCTATGATTGCCTCAGTATTTCTAAGTGCTTTTGCAGTCTCTTTCAGTTCATTTAATTCTTCTTTGAGTTTCTCCTCAGTTTTTGGCGTAGGCCTTTTTATCATATGCAGTTTGTCTATGGTTGGTTGCAGTTCTTTTATTTCCTTTGATAGTTGTTCTGCTTCACCTTGAAGTCCGGCTATTTCCTCATTCTTCTCCTCAATTTGCTTGTTTAGAAGATCTATTTGTCCTGCGGCCTTCCCGAGCGCATCCTTCCTCTTTTGAAGCTTATCGATCTCTTTGTTTAGCACAGTTGATTTTCTTTCGAGTTCGATGTTGTTTTTGTTTAACAATGCTAAATGCCCTTTATGCTCTCCAATTTCAGTTTCTTTCTTTTTGCGACTTTCCCGTTTTGCTTCTAGGTCAGAAGCGTTCGAAATTAGTTCAATCGACTTTTTGTCGATAAATTTTACCAGGACCGAGGCATTCTCTATAGCAATCCGATAATCTTCAATCCTGAACGCCTTCCGAAGAGTTTGAAGCCTGGCATCTGGACGCATCCAAAGAATTTCCTTCATTGCCTCTTGTGGAGTGAAGACAGCATATCGATAAATCACGCTCTGAGCCTTAGGATCTGGTGGCTCATTGAAGCGTAGTATTTCAAGGATTCTTTCCTTCATCTCAGAAGCTGAAAGATGAAGAGTGCCCTCCTTTGTTTTTATGTGACATTCGGATTGTTGGGCGCTTGTTCCCTTTCTTTCAAGGGCGCGATAGGCCGCGTACTCTTCGCCTTCAACCTCAAATTTCAATGCCACAGACCCTTTATTTGCGCCAGTTCTTAGCAGAGCCCCTCCTTTCTCTGAACCTAAACCAAAAAGTGCAAATTCTATTGCCATTAGAATTGTTGATTTTCCTGAACCAATATCGCCTTCGAATAAGGTTGTTCCTAACGGAAAATCTACGGTTTGATCAGTATAGCTTCTGATGTTTTCCAGTTTTAGCGATTTCAGAATCATTTTAGACCCTCTAATTCTAAAACTTCTAATGCCTGTTTTTGAATGCGTTCAAGGTAGTCCTTCTTTGCTTCGTTTAGCTTCTGCTCTTGTCTCAGAGCTTTCAGAAGTTCTGCTGCGAGCCTGGCGCCTTTCTCGCCTTGTAATGCTTCATTAGAAACCTTTACTGCTCCGACATTTTCTATTAAGAGTCTATTCTCAATTGCCGATATGTCTTCGCCCATGACTTTAACGGGAATAAATTCTTTGGATGTAAGCCCATAACGGTTTATACTCACATAAACAGCGCCTCTTTCCATTAACAGGCTTCTTATTTCACTAGAACTTATTTCGGAGGTCTTGCCACCCGAAAGTTCGCCTTTAATCTTGGCAACAATAAGCTTGCCTTCAGCCTGAATCTTTCGTAACTCTTCTAACAATTCTTTCCGAGCTTGTGTCGAATTTTTATTGGAGGCGTCGTACTCAAAATAAAGGCACTCGCAAACTGAGACTTCCTTGAATTGGATGTCTTCTATTTTGTCCTCAAAGCTTACAATGTAAAATCCTCGCTTAACACCTTTTGCGCTGTGTTCAAAATCTTTCGGGGATCCTGCGAATAATGTGCCAGGATAAACTATTCGCGCATACCCCTGCAAACTTGTTTCGCAACATTGGTGCACATGCCCACCTGCGTAATAATTGAATCCTTTGGGGAGCAGTGAGACGGGTATTGACTCCATTTGCGCTAGGTACTCTGGCTTAAGCTCTGAAATGGCGCTGTGAAAGGCAAATATTTTGAAACTTGGCTCTTTCTCCAAGGAATCTCGGTCTAATATCTCAAAGTAATTTTTTTCCAGACCTCCTTTTCTTGCAGAAATTCCAGCAAGTTTAGCTTTTGTTTTTGGATCAATGAAAAATTCAAGCTTGAGTTTGCCTTCAACAACCTCTCCTTTTACTATTTTCTTTATCAAGCCAGTGCTATCGAGGATGTCAATTATCGATGTTTCATTTGGACTGTAATCGTGGCTCCCATAAATTATGTAGATTGGAATGCCTCTGTCCCTAGCTTCTTTCATCTTTTTTACAGTTTCATTTGTCACGCGCATATCTGGGATGTTTGCATGGAAGAGGTCTCCAGTAATTAGAATGAAGTCAACTTTCTCTTGGATGCAAGAATCAAACGCTTTTTTGAATGCTGTTAACTCCAAATTTTCAAGTACTGGGTCTCGGTTAGCGCCTATGTGGCAATCTGCAAGATGGGCAAATTTGTACATGTCCTCACTCTACAAAAACTGTTTTATCTTTTTCTTTCTTTTGCGGGCTTGCTGTACAGCTTTCAAACAAAGGCACTTTGATTGGAACAGCAAATTTGGTGAAGTTGCTGCTTACTATCGCTTCACCCTTGTCGAGACTGGCGATAGTTCTATCATCTTCCGACAGATCTTGAGCCGCGCTATCTATTATCGCAACTCTTTCAATAGCCATTTCATTACCAAGAATAATTTTGGTGTTCATGTTTGCAAGGACTTGACGTGGAATCATGCTTATCAATTGTGTGATTGCAACTAATCCTATCTTGAATTTTCGTCCTTCTCTTGCAACTTTGCTATAGATGTTTTCTCCTAAATTTGCCAGCACATCTGTACCTAAAACTCTTGGTGCTTCTTCGATGACAATGCTTACAACAGGTTTCGCGTCGAGTTTTCCCTCCGACTTATACCTTTGATACTTGTGAAATAGCTCGTTAACAACTATGCTTCCTATGAGTAGTTCTGCCTCGTCAAGCAATTGTGACGTATCAACTATCACCTTTTCTCCATTCTCAAGGGCATTTGCAATTTCTTTTGTTGTGGTTAAGCCTGCTGTGTCGCTGAAAACTTTGCTTCTGCACTGCAATTTGCTGGAACTATCAAGACATACTCCAAGTATAGTGTCAAACTTTCTCTGAAGCACATCGAGTGTCCTTGGCATAACGCCTTCTACTTCAGTTTCATGGACTATTTTTTCAATCCATTCTTCTTGGAAACGATTATGGTACATTCTTATTGCATCTAGCTGAGCGTCTGTAAACGAAACAATTCCTTCGAAGTGCCAAGGCATGATTGATCTTAAATTTACAACTAAAGTGTTTGTTCCCGGAGGCGGAGTTGAAGAATAGTAGAGCAAGTTTTTCTTCGCGTCTGGATGATCTTTTAATCCTTTTCCATGTCTGCCATAATACTCATCATGGGGATCTAAAACCAAAATGCCAAGGTTGTTTTGCTCCAGAATACTCCACAGCATCACTTTGACGAGATTGCTCTTTCCTCTTCCTGTTGTGGCAGGTATCACTATATGATGTGTGAAAGCATCCACGGCATTCAAGTGCACATCTACGTTGAGGGCTTTGGATCCACTCCTAACTTTCCCTAGGTACACAGGATTGGAAGGCTTTACTAGAAAGGCTAGATCTTCTTCAGTAATGTGTCTGATAGAGGAGAAAAAGTTCGGTAGAGTTTTGGGGATATTAACTTCATTTCCCTTGATTCTAGCCAATGCTTTTACTTCAGCCATAACGTAATTTCTCAGCTCAGGTTCAAGGAAGCTAAGCTCTGTTCCATATCCTTCTAGTTTCAAACCAGCAAGAAGTTCGCGCATAGATTGCGGTACTTGGCTGCCATAGCCCAAATCATATACTTGAAGAATCAGTAGGGCTCCATCTTCTTCAACAACTAGTAGGTCGCCTAATTCTATTTTTTTACCACTTTTTTGTCTGACTAGGATTTTTGCGACTTTTCCACCAATTACTTGGCCAACGATTTCAATTTCTCCCATTTTTATCACCCAATTAACATGTTCAAGATCGTGTGCGCATCAAAAGCTCGAATATGCCGAGCAAACTTATTCCACTTTCCTCGTTTCGATATCTCTGACAAAAGTAGGACTTTGTAATTTTCAACTTCACCAGTTGCAACTCTTGCAAAGCGATCCGCATCTACAAGCCCGTATGGGTAGCCAGGAAAGCTGACATCTTGAGAGTTTTCTGCCAACTGACTAAGGATTTCGTTGAGTTCATTGTCATTTAACTTTACGAATTGTTCTCGATAGATTTCGTACCTAAAAATATGTTCAGATTTTGAATTGAGCTTTATCACCAGAATGACCGCGTTATGGTCTGTGCTTGTTACTTCTGCTATTGGAAGATACCATAAAGGATGTGGAACCTTACTATCTTCAGCTAACTTACTAACAGCTCCCAAAAGCGACATCCCAGTGTTAGTAAAAAGTCCGCTTGTTTTTGAAAGCCCAGTTACTATGACATTCTTTGACTTTGAAGTTTCATAGAGCTTGTTTGAATAAATTGCCTCGTTTGTAAAAGCCGTCTGAAGTGTTCCGTCGAGCACTATAACGTCGCCTTCTTCCAATTCTCTTTCAACAACATGAGTAGCATATGCCCACTCAGCGAATCTTCTAGCAATTGATGCAACCCTTGAGATATCTGCCCGCATTGTTCCTATAGTTATAGTTCGGTCAAATGAGTTGAATGATAGGTGGGTTTCATTAGGCAACAGTTTTCTAAACTCTTCTCTTAATGGAAAAATGGATGTATCGTAAAATACCTCATTGTTTCTAAAGCTCGAATGAGTAGTAGAAAAGAACTCGATTCTAGTCGGTAGCAAACTTTTTTGGATTCTTTCCCGCCCCTTGAAAATGTTAAAGTAAACACGGTTAATTTGTACTGAAAAATTGGGTGCACCAAGAACTTCCTGATTCCCTCCATCAACAAATGCGATATTTCGATCGCTTGCTGTCAAGTTAATAGGCTCGAAATTTTCCTTCTCAAGAGGAAATGCTCTATAATTTTGATCACTGAAAAACGGGGCTCCTAAGTCGTATTCTCGAATGTTTTTATCTAAACTTTCAATCACTTTTCTTGCCATTTCAGCGCTCATAATATTACCTCCAAAAATTAAAGCAAAATCATATCTTCAGGCACTAAAATCCCAGCGGAAATAATGATCCCTTTTTTCTCTGCATGGTAGATTATCTTATTTTCACTCTTAAAATTTAGAGAGCGTAGTGAAAGTATTAGTAAGAGCCAATTTTCAGTCGATTCTGATTGAAGATAAGTAAAACAAGCCTAGAAAAGGAAGAGCTTGGAGAAAAATATAGAAATAATTTTGGAAAGTAAACTATCAATTCTACTGCGGTTCAGATAAAGGAGTAGGCAATTTGTATTGCCTACATTATGGGCTTAGCGATCTTCTTTCTGGTCACTACCATTGCTGCCATGGCTACGATGAATAGCATTGCAATAGGTGTTGGGAATTCTGGAATTGGTAGGACTGTGATGTTTTTAGCATCCCAAGCCTTGTAGTACGCACTGTTTTTGTCGTATGGCGGCAGTATGTTTGTTACCTCGCATTTGATCATATAGATGCGATTTGGACTTCCCTTTGCAATAGTGGGCGCTGTAAAGGTTATAGTACAGTCCTTGAAGGCGGGGTCTCCCTCTTCTTTAGTTATGAGTATGGCAGGAGAGATTGTAGCATCGTACGGTATCTTTGACCAGAGGTATTGCAGCTTTCCGGTTATCGGCCTTCCATCATCAGTGCTTACATATGCTACGACATCAGTGCTAAATACTCCCATAGCCTCATCTAAGGTTGTTTTCTTGACTTTTAAGTCGACAAGTAGGAATTGGTCGGAAGACCATGCTGCTGGTCGTAACGCTGTGATAGTGAGAGCCGAAACCGAGATTACGGCAAGGATTAAGACGATGCTGAGCCATCTTCGGTTATAGGTCAATTTACCACCTCAATTTTTTGTTACCTCAATAGTTCTTTCTATAGCTATATAAAACTTTACAGTGAGTTTTTGATTTTTTATGTGAAAGTTAGTGAAACAAAAACTATAAATAGAAAAGTATGGGGCGAAAATGGGTCTATTCAACGGTTACTGATTTTGCTAGATTTCGTGGGCGGTCGGGGTCGTATCCTCTTTCTACAGCGGAGTAATATGCGAAGAGCTGAAGGGGCACTACGTATGCGATTGGTGTGAGTATGGCGGGTATGCCTGGGGGGATTTCGATGTATTCATCTGCTAATTTCTTGATATCCTCTTCGTCTTTCTCGACGAGTGCAAGGATTTCTGCTCCGCGAGCCTTCATTTCCATGATGTTCCCAATAATCTTAGAGTGGGTTTGATCTCTAGGTGCAGAAAAGACCACGGGGTATCTCTCTTTAACTACTGCGATGAAGCCGTGTTTTGACTCGCCGGCGGGATACGCAAGACAGGGAACATAGGATATTTCCAGAAGTTTTAGTCTTCCCTCAAGGGCTGTGGCGGCATTTACTCCACGCCCCAGAAAGCAGAAGCTGTGTTCATCGCGATATTTTTTGGCTAAATATTTTATCTTTTCTTCTTGTGTGTCTAGAATTTGTTTTATGATGCTTGGCATATCGCCTAGTTTTCTTTCTGTCGAGCTTAATTTAGTGGTTCCAAGTGCTTTCCGTTTTTTTGCTAGATTTATAGCCAGTTTAGCGAGTACCATTAGCTGTGCTGTGAATGTTTTTGTGGCGGCTACGCCCTTTTCAGGTCCAGAGTTCTGTCCTATGTAGACGCTTGATAGCCTGGTTATTGTCGAGCCCATTACATTGGTTATACTTAGGATTGTGGCGCCTTTTTGTTTGGCAAAGCGGATAGCTGTCAAGGTATCGGCAGTTTCTCCTGATTGGCTAATTGCGATGACGAGTGAACTATTATCGACAATGCCTCCGTATTGTTCAACGAACTCCGAGGCTACAACCGGCTGTACTTCCAGATTGGCTAACTGTGAGAACATATAGGATGCAGCAACACAGGCATGATATGAGGTCCCACACGCCACTAAAAATACGCGTTTAGCCTTATCGAGCGTAGCAGTCATCAACTCATAATATAGTTCTTGGATTCTCAGCGCGTTGCGTAGAGCGAGAGGCTGCTCATGAATTTCTTTTAACATGAAGTGGGGGTACCCGCTCTTTTCAGCCATCTCGGGAGTCCAAGTAATGGATGTGGAAAGACGTCTTCTTGATGCTCCGGTTTTCAGATCGAAAATCTTGGTCCCACTAAGCGTTAGCACCGCCATTTCATCTTCTTCAAGAAATAGCGCCTTATCGGTTAAAGGTAAAAATGCAGGAATATCCGACGCACAGTAACATGAATTATTGCCAACACCAATCACGAGAGGGCTCTCTCTCCTAGCGCAGATGATTTTATCAGGTTCGTAGGCGCTGATAACTACTATTGCAAAAGATCCTTTCAACTTCTGAACCGCCTTCATAACTGCTTTGACAAAGTTTGAGTCCTTGGCAAGTTGCTCTTCAATTAGGTGGGGGATGACTTCGGTGTCTGTTCTAGATTTGAAGACATGGCCCCGCTTTTCTAAATCGCTGCGAAGTTTGAGGAAGTTTTCAATTATGCCATTGTGCACTACGGCGATCTTGTTTTTACAATCCGTATGCGGATGTGCATTTTCTTTAGATGGCGCTCCATGTGTTGCCCATCGCGTATGACCGATCCCCGTGCTACCAATCATATCGTCAAGATTGAGACGCTCATGAACTTGATCAATTTTCCCAGAGTCCTTCTTGATATAGAGCTGCCCGTCGTAGACAGTAGCTTCGCCCACTGAGTCGTACCCCCGATACTCGAGTCTCTTTAAGGCGGAGTGAATCAGTGGCGCCGCCTGTTCACCGTCAACAACGCATCCAAAGATTCCGCACATTCGATTCTACACCAAGGTTGAGCATTGGATTCGCATAGTTGAAGATAAAAGGTATGCTAAAAAAGGCATCAAACCATTTACCGCCTTTCCGCCGGATTTTATGGAGTGGAAGATAAAACTATTAAAATTTAAATTTTACTAGTAATAAATAAATTTTAGTGGTCGTGTTCATGATAGCCTATTACTTAGTCCGTAAAGACGAGAAGAAGAGCGAAGTGCTGCCAGTTAAAATAGTGAGGAACCCGGAACATGCACGCGCTGCATTGCAGCCACTCAGATGGCGGATACTCTGCGAGTTAGCGGCAAGCCCCTCCTATCCAAAAGAGTTAGCTGAAAAATTCAGGATTGAGGAGCAGAAAATCTACTATCACATTCGGGCGTTGGAGAAGCTTGGTTTAATTCGAGTGTGGAAAACTGAAGAAAAACGCGGAGCAATAGCAAAATACTATACAGCCGACAAGGCAGCCCTAACGATTATCCCGCTAGGAGTGCTGGGCAAGAGTGAGGCTCAATTCATTCAAATTGCCCTAAGCAATGAGAGCAGACAATTCTTAGAGCCTTTTCTGACAAGCGAAGGGCTGAACGCAACAATAGTGGTAGGAAGCCCCGACGCACACGGCGTGTTCAAAACCAGAGCCAGAGACAGCCATTATGCGATTGACTTGGCGTTGCTACTAGGATCACTTACGCCGATAACGCATAAGCTTGTCACAAAGCTTGATACAGAAGTCAACGAGACTGACCTAAAGAAAAATCTAATCTTAATCGGCGGACCAAGAGTCAACACCATAGTAACCAGAATAAACGAGAAACTTCCCATAAGGCTTGAACTGGCCCCCCAAACCAGACTCATGTCCACAATTACAGGCAAAATGTACTATGAAGAAGAGTGCGGAGTCGTAGAACGAGTATCAAACCCCTTTAACAAAGATAACGCTATCATGCTTTTTGCAGGAGTAAGCCACCTCGGCACAAAAGCAGCCATAGTAGCCTTCATAAAACATCTTGAAAAAATCGCCAAAGGCAACTCAGCAAACCCAGAAATATTGGCCAGAGTGGTTAGCGGACTGGACTTAAACAGCGACGGCATCATCGACGACATAGAATTCCTAGAATAAAGCTCCCGCCCAGAGCCATCCTATTCCTGCGTATTTCTCGCATTTATCTTTGTGATGCCGAGTCTGATAAGTTGGAGTCCCATATTCATAAACCTGTTAAGTAGATGGTGAGGCTGATAGATTTCCATGCGCAGTTGGAGCAGATTTCCGGCCTCGCAAACGCTATTTACAATGCTAGCAAAGTTGGTGTAGTTGCAATTGTGACTGTTGGATCAGATCATCGGTCAAATGAGTGCGCTCTCCAAATCTCAGAAGTCAGCCTCTAATTTCTAGGGTAATGGCATACCATTTGCCTCGAATTAAATCGAAGATGGTCAAAAATGTTTAAATCAAGTTCTATAAACAACTGTCACGTTTAATGGTAACTGAGAGAGATCTCAATGAGGCATCGCAATGAGTGAGTCAATTTTACAAATTGGAACGATTCTCGGGTTGATTACGGCGTTCTCGACCGTATTGAGGTTTCTGTTGCCATTTCTAGTGAAACCTAACCTAGAGGTACATGCCTACGGTGGGAGACATCTGAAACTTGGCGCCGATCTGAATCAGCAGGTTCTCTTTTCCTTGGTGAACAAGAGTAAGCAGAGCGTCCTCGTCGATCGCTTGATCTTTAATTTCCCATCTAATTTTAATCCTCGTCCAGTCTTAGATTGCGAGAAAAGATGCGGATCAAATATAAGCCTAGGATCCGTGGCGCTTACTTTCGAGGAACGTGAGAGACCATTGCCTCCAAATAGCGCACTATTCTCATGGGTCATCTCATTTAGAACACCTAGCGAAACAGGGGTTTACAAAATACCCGTTACAATCTCATCAAAAACAAGGCTTGGGATCTTATCCAAATTCTTCGAAATAAAGACTGACCGTATTCAGACTTATATAATGATTGAGATTGTTAAAGAAAAAATCCAAAAAAGATGGACTCCGGAAAAAATAAGGCTAGAAGCAACCTAAATCAGTTTTTAGTTTCTTTTTGAGAGTTTCGTTAACAAGTTTGGCGTCCGCTTTTCCTCTAACTTCCTTCATGACTATACCCATTAAGGCCCCTAGCGCACCTGTTCTTTGCTCATGTATGAGCGTTGCATTTTCTTTTAGGACTTTATCAATGATAGCTTCGAGTTCGGTGGTTGAGATGGCTTTCAGCCCTAGGGATTCGATTGCCTCCTTGGAGGACGCCCCCTCGTGTTTAGTTAGCCATGTTAGGATATCTGGGACAGATTCTTTTGCGGTCGCGCCTGTGCCAACTAATTTGAATGTGTTTTTGATCTGTTCATCAGTGAGTTTGTCCACCGCGATCCCATCGCGTTTAAGGCTTTTCATTATCTCAGTTAAGACGGTGGCTATGACGGACCCGGAAACTTTTGTAGTTTGGGCGATTTCTTCAAATAGAGCGCTGTATTCTGAGTTGATTACCTGCTCTGCGAGTTTGCGGTTGAGTTCATATCGTTTCATTATACGTTCAAGTTTCTGTTCGGGCAGTTCGGGCAGGATTGCTTTAATTCGTTTGAGTCTTTCTTCTGTGACCGGGACTGGAGGGACATCTGTTTCGGGATACATTCTTGCTGCGCCTGGTCTTGGGCGTTCGTATCTGGTTGTTCCCTCTGGAAGTGGACCTCTAGTCTCGCTTGGAACCCCATCGACGGCTTCACGTGCTCGTTCTACTACCGCTTTCAATGCGTCTGAGGCGTTTTCCAGCTTGTCAGCCACGAAGACTGCCGCGTCTTGCTCGTTACATTTTAGAGCGTACTTGAGTTTCTCAGTTTCTTCTTGGGTTATGCCGTAGCCGGGCATTTCATCAATGTGGAAGATTCCTCCAACCCTCCCCCAAAAGACTGCTCTATCAGACAGCTCGGTTCCAAACCTAACGCCAGGCTCGAGTTCAGTTGCAAGTAAACCCGCGAATTTAGGTAATTTGACTGCGAGAACCTTGCCTCCGCGGTCAAGAGCGTTCTTTATGACCTTGCACTTGGTTTCTCTGAAGATCGACGTAATGTCAGCGAAATCTTCTTTGATGTCGGTTTTTTTGGCTCCGCGTCCATGCAGCTCATCCCGGATTTTGAGGAGATTTAGTTGGCGTTGCACTTCGCATTCGACCACGGTTGGGAGAGCCTCGAGTTCTTGTACACCCTTGATTTCTATTAGGGCTCCGCTTGGGATTGAAATGTTGAGATCTTGGCGGATTGTTCCAAGTCCCCGCTTAACCTTTCCAGTAGCTCTTAGGATGCGCCCTAATGCAAGAGCAACTTTTCCTGCTTCTGCAGGTGACTTTATGACTGGGGCGGTTGCGACTTCGATGAGTGGAATTCCTAGTCGGTCGATGCGGTAGTGGATGATTATGCCTTCTTCACCAGTTTTTCGGGCGGCATCTTCTTCGAGGCTGACTGTTTGGATTGGCACTTCTTTGCCGTCTACGTCAATTTTCCCGCCGAGGGCGATGACTGCGGTGCGCTGGAATCCAGTTGTGTTTGATCCGTCAATGACAATTTTCCGCATCACATGGATCTCATCCACGGGCTTAGCATTCATCATTAAAGCAGCTTCTAGACAGACATCAACTGCCTCTTCGTTTAAGTTGTGAGGAGGCTCTTCATCCATCTCCACGAGACAACTGGTTTCATGGTCAGCCTCATAGACAATGGCTCGTCCTCGTTGGAATTCAAATAACGCAGCTGGATCAACCTGACCGAGCTCACTTTGAGTTGGTCTAAGCCGCCTAAAAAACAGGATTTCAGGCTCTTTCATCGAGAGCTTAGGTTTACAAGTGCAGAATAGCTTGTGAGCGGTTTTCAGTTGCTGGTGAATCTCTATTCCAACTTTTAATCCGAGTTTAGCGTAATCAATACTCACAGAGCGCACCTGCTATTCAAAATGTGTTCTGGAAGAGATTTCGCCAGCAATATTGGAAAGCATCAACCTTTTGACTTCATCGAGGCTTTTGGTCTGGCCATAAGCCCACATTAGTTTGACGAGGGCTGTTTCTGGGAGCATATCGCCTAATGGCACAACACCAATTGCCATCAGGTCTCTGCCAGTTTCATATACCTTCATATCAACCCTGCCCCAGAGGCATTGAGAGGTCATTCCTACGAACATGTTCTTTTTGACTGCCAGTTTTATTGCATCGAAAGCGGCCGCACTTACATGCCCGAGACCTGTCCCCTCAAGAATTATACCGTGATACTCGTCTTTCACAAGCCATTCGATGATCTTTGGATTAAAGCCCGGGTGAACCTTCACCAAGCCCACTTTCTCTTCAAAGTTAGGTTTCGGGATCAATTTACGTTTAGGATCTCGCCTTCGGTAATCCTCGGTCAGCATGAGTACTTTTCCTTCTTCGATGCGGGCGAGGGGCTTGGCATTTATGGATTTGAATGTATCCCTTCGGCTTGTGTGACATTTCCGGACTTTTGTTCCTCTGTGCAAAACGATGCACTTGTCCGCAATTGTTTCGCGGAATGCCAGTGTCACTTCCGCAAAAGGCGCGTTTGCAGCGGCTGTAACCGAGTAGAGTAGATTTAATGCAGCGTCAGAGCTGGGGCGGTCCGAGGAACGTTGTGAGCCAACCAGTAGGACCGGGACGGGTAGATTTTGAAGCGCAAAACTTAGTGCGGCTGCCGTGTAGTGCATCGTGTCAGTTCCATGCGCCACAACTACGCCCTGCGCACCTTCTGCAATGTGGCGTGCTACGGTCTTCGCAGTTTCAGTCCAGTATTTAGGAGTCATATTCTCGCTGAGAATGCTGAATAGAATTTCAGCCTTGATTACAGCCACATCCGAGAGCTCAGGCACTACCGCGTAAAGGTCGCTGGCTGAAAGAGCAGGACGAACAGCCCCAGTTCGATAATCAACCCTAGAAGCGATTGTGCCTCCTGTGCTTATGATAGAAACCTTGGGTAGTCCAGGTTTTGCTTTTGGGATCGGAGGCTGAGTGAATGTGGGTTTTGTGCCTTTGCCAATTTTTTCGATTTTTATTGCTGGTGACACATGAATGCCGATGTTGTAGCCGGTTGCAAGTTTGATTTCTATATGTTTGTCGTCGCCGAGTTCGGATCGGGGCATGAGGATGCCTTCGTATACTTCGCCATTCCTTTTGATTCGGATCTGGTCGCCGATATCCACTCGCGCCTTTTCAAGAATTCCTAACGCAGTTCCACGATATCCTGGTAGTTTCTCACTCACCAGTTCTCCCGCCATTTAGTTTCATATCTATGGTTATTCCAACTGTTTAGAAACGTATGGTCCTTCATGTTTATAGCCGAAACGCATGTAGTAGCGTCTTGTACCAATAGCGCTTGTTACAAGTATTTTGTCCCTATCATAGTCCTCCATTGAGATTCTTTCAGCCTCAGTGAGGAGCATTGCGCCGTAGCCTTGATGTTGCCAAGCTTCTAAGAACCGTTTTCCAAGTGGAACCACTGGGCCGTACACATGCAACTCGCGGACTATGGATGGTTTATCTGAACGTATCTCCGGTCTATGTGCTTCTGCAGAGGAGATGCGTAGTCTGATGTAGCCGATCAGCACATCGTTGACTGGATCTTCAGCAGAGATGAATAGGTCTGTTCCATTAGAGGCGTCTTCTTTGTGGGTTAGGATCTTGACTTTATCCAAGTCTGGTTTAATTCCATCCTTTAAGAAACGGTGTCCAACCTCTCGGCACCGCACACACCTACAAGCTATGCCATTTTCTTTCAATTTTTCGCTGACCAGTTGCCTGAGGTTACTCTTATTGACTCCAGCGTCAATCAGGTGGGCGGGAATATCCCGCTGAACCCTCATAATTCGAACCCAGGGCGGAACTATTTTCTTGACTTCAACGATCAGGCTGGCCGCTTCCTCGGTGGTATAAGGCGTGTATCTGCCTTCGCGCCACCAGTCATACGTCTTTGTTCCCTTTATCACGAGGCAGGGATAGATCTTGATCATGTCAGGTTTGAATCTAGAATCCGTAAAAATGGTGCGGAATGCCGCTAGATCCCGCTTAAAGTTCGAGCTGGGCAGACCTGGCATCATGTGGTAGCAGACTTTTATCCCAGAGTCTTTCAGGATTCCAGTTGCATCAACGACATCTTCTACTGCGTGCCCACGCTCCACAATCCGATAAATATCATCGTATATGTTTTGAACACCCAACTCAACACGAGTTATTCCCATCTTGAGCATCTGATCTACTTGCTTCTCTTTTGCATAATCGGGCCGGGTTTCAGCTGTTATGCCAACATTTCTGATCCGACTGGTTTCAGCATTCTTCATCGCTTCATATAGACTAGCCGAGTCCAAGCCAGTGACAGCGTCGAGGCACCTTTGGATAAAGTGCTCTTGGTAGTCAATAGGCATTGCCGGGAAAGTGCCCCCCATTAGAATTAGTTCAACCTTATCCACATCATGCCCAATGGATTGGAGCTGCTCAAGCCTGCTTCTTACCTGAGCATAAGGGTCGAATTGATGTTGGATCCCCCGCATGGCAGCGGGCTCATGCCCCGTATAGCTCTGCGGAGCCCCGTAGGTTGGACCGCCAGGACAGTATGCGCATTTACCATGAGGACATTCCCACGGCTTAGTCATAACCGCGACTACAGCCACACCACTAATAGTCCTAACAACTTTTCGTTTAAGAAGGTGGAGAAGCCTCTCTCGCTCTGCGGGCTTTAGATGCCGGATAATTTCAGAGTTCTGGGGAAGCCGTTCAACTTGGAACTCGCGGCAGACCTGCATTTTGGCTAGACTTAGATCCTCCTTTGTGGGCTTGGGCATTCGCATTAGTTGGTCTATTATCTCTCGGCAAACCTGCTTCAATCCATCTCCAACCAGAAATATAGGCTTATGAACTGAGAGTGGGGGGCTATATGAAAAATATTACGGAAAATGCGGGAGCTACCTTCTATGTCCACCGGGCCAGTTTTGCCCAGGCTTTCTACTTAGCACAACACGTTTTTGGTATGTCTTGAAGTTCTTTACTCGTGGAATTGGGCTTCTTCTTGGTTTAGCGGCTGTTTTAGGGGTTTGGCTCCTAACCTTGCCAGCTTTTGTCAGCGAACCGTGCGTTGGCACTTATATTCCTCGCATTCCAAAATGGAATTGAGCCAGCGTCTTAAATATATTTTCTTTTATGAACTGGTCTCAGATCGGCACTTTTTTGCCAGAGGCATCACGCGTATATGCGCCGAAATCACTGACTTTCCGTAAAACTTCACTTGAGAATACAGGCCCATCTTTGCACACCATGAGCCCAAGAGGATCGAGAACACATTGCCCACAGATGCCTCTTGCGCATTTCATGTACCTTTCGAGGCTAAATTGTGCGGGAACCCCAGCCTTCTCCGCCTGTTTGAATACGTTTAACATCAATCGCTCCCGTCCGCAAGCATATATCCCATTAAATTTTGCAGAGTTGAGAAGCCCGCCTACAGGATCTGATGCAAATCCCTTAATTCCGTAGCTCCCGTCGTCAGTAGTGATTATAAACTCTGATTTGTTTTTTGAGAGAACTTTTTTGATTCGATCTATGAAAAGAAGTCTCTCAGTGGTTTTAGCGCCGAATATAAAGGTTATTTTCGTTTTTTGTTTTACCAGCATTTCAGCCAGAGGGACCAGGGGCGCCACTCCTGTACCTCCTCCTACGAGCAGAGCCCTACCCCTGACTGGGACGAACGAGTTGCCATATGGCCCGCGTATCCCGATCATGTCTCCGCGTTGCTTTTCATGTAAGGCGGTTGTGGCTTCTCCGAGTTTTAGGACAGTGATTCCCGCGAGATTATCTGGACCAATAAATGAGAGGCTTATTGGAATTTCATCGACCCTAGGAATCCACACCATAACAAATTGCCCAGGTTTTGCCTTAGCGCAGTGCTCGTCTTTAAAAATGAAGGATTTAACTCCAAGCGACTCATTTTCAACGTGCTCTATTTTTAATATTCTCGGATGGTTAACAGGTGTGGGATAACCCAACAATTTCCTTAACACTCCTGTGTTTTTTCCTTGCTAGGTAGGATTCAACTCCGCGGGTAATTTCCTTAAAGATGCCGAGATAGTTGCGTACTACCCCAGTGCCAATCTGGACTGCAGTTGCTCCAGCCAACATGAATTCAACAGCATCCTGCCAGTTCATTATACCGCCACACCCGATTATTGGGACTTTAACTGCCTCATAGATTTCATAGACACATCTTAATGCGATTGGCTTGAGGCCTGGACCGGAAAGCCCGCCTATTTTACTGGCGAGGATTGGCTTTCCAACCTCAACGTCTATAGCCATAGCTTTGATGGTGTTGATAGCGGTTATAGCGTCGGTCCCAGCCTTCTCAGCTGCTTCTGCAATAGCGGTTATGTCGGTTACATCGGGAGCTAGCTTCGTGAAAACCGGTTTCTTGACCGCTGATTTTACCTTTTTAACGACTTCAAAAACAACTTCTGGGTTTTGCCCAATTTGCACTCCCACTTCTTTAACATGTGGACATGAGACGTTCAGTTCAATGGCATCAGAACCAGCTTTTTCAACGATTTTCGCAGCTTCTACGAATTCTCCTGCAGTAAACCCATAAACGCTGGCGATCACAGGTACATTCGCCTTTTTAACGACTTGAATTTCTTTCGTAAACTCGTTGACTCCTGGATTCGGAAGCCCCATCGCGTTTATCAGCCCACAGTCGACTTCTACGATGGTTGGATTGAGGAAGCCTTCGCGGGGCTTTATTCCAAGGGATTTGGTTACCACTGCACCAGCCCCTGCTTCAAATACCCTTATCAGCGATGAAGCAGATATGCCAAGAACGCCCGACGCAAGCATAGTGGGATTCCGGAGTTCTAGACCAGCTATTTTGACAGACAATTCTGGGCGCAAAGATTTCAACCCCGATTTTAAAAACCTTTATCCAAATCGCTTAGATAAAGCTTAGACAATTAATGCCTTTGGGGAATAATGATTGAAGGCGGCTATCGTTGAATCTGTAATCGGTATCTTCGGATTTAATGAAAAAAACAAGCTTGTTGACAAGGTATTGTTCCCCAAGAACGCGGAGGCAATCGCGAGTATTCTCGGAAGGATCCAGCATGGCGAGACTACAGACGAGGCATTGGAACTAATTGAAAGACTTAGTAAAAAAGGGTACAACACCTTTGTTTTTGAGAGTGAAGCCC
>Ga0315306_10000326_pt1 | contig 22571 bp, 16 predicted proteins | sample TDP1_MG_FD_203803 | JGI IMG/M metagenome (GOLD analysis project Ga0315306, IMG submission 203803) | Freshwater sediment microbial communities from Lake Towuti, South Sulawesi, Indonesia - TDP1 | ecosystem: Environmental > Aquatic > Freshwater > Lake > Sediment | place: Indonesia: South Sulawesi... | reverse complement strand
ATATCATAGACAGGAAGACCGAGAAAGTCATAGTCTAAAAGGTAGCGGTATCAAGGATATGGCCTCAATAAGGTTTGAGAACATAAGCAAAAGCTTCGGGAGGAAGAAGGTACTTAACGACGTAAGCTTCGAGGTTAAGGACAAGGAGTTCTTCTGTATACTTGGCCCACCAGGCGCTGGCAAAACAACCCTTTTCAGACTCTTGGCTGGCGTTGAAAAACCTGATGAAGGAAGAGTATACATCGACGATCAAGTAGTCAATGATGTTCCGCCTAGGTATAGAGACGTCTCCATGCTGTTCGAGACTTTAGCACTATTCCCAAACAAGACTGGGTTTGAGAACATAGCTTTCCCTCTAAGGATAAGAAAGATGCCGAAAGACGAGATCAAAGAAAAGGTGTTAACGATTGCGAGGTCCCTTAAGATAGAACATCTGCTGGACAGAGAGCCCAGGACGTTCAGCGGCGGGGAGAGGCAGAGGGTCGCCCTGGCTAAGACGATCATCAGAAGGCCTAAAGTCTTCCTGCTCGATGAGCCTCTAAGCAACATCGACGCTCTCTTAAGGCTGAATATGAGAATTGAACTCAAACGTCTAGCGAGCGAGCTTGGTCAAACGATAATGTACTCAACCCATGATCAAGCAGAGGCGACGTCCATGGGTCAGAGGATCGCGGTAATCGATAAAGGTGTAATTCATCAAATCGGAATCCCGAGCGAACTTTACAACCACCCGGTCGATAAAACTGTGGCGATGTTTATCGGCAGCCCTCCGATGAACTTCATAGAATGCGCGTACGAGGAGGAAGGAGACAAATCCTACTTGAGGGGGCCTTTCCAAGTGGATACGACGGAATATGCTAGATTAATTAGTGAAAACGCCACTTCAAACGAATTGATCCTAGGCGTGAGACCTGAGCACATCATAGTTTCAAAGGAACCAACATCAAGGAAAGTAGCTGACGGCATTATCACAAGTTTCGAGCCGATCGGTTCCAAAACAATAATCCACGTAAAGACTCGTGAGGACGTAACAATCACGGCGGTAGGATTGCCGTGGGGTGATTATTCCGTAGGAGATAAAGCGTGGATAGACTTCGAGCCTGACAAGTTTCATGTCATAGACAAGAAAACGGATAAAGTGTTGCTATGAGACCTAGGACGAGGGATGGCTGATGTATGAAGAGTGGGGCACTATAGCGCTGCTAATTATAGGGCTGATAATCTTGACCCGAGCGTACTTCAAAGCTCCGGGAAAGGTCATGAGGAGGATAATTCTATTCTTGGCTGTATTCGGCGTCGTATATGGAGTTTATCACCTGATCACTTGGAATTACCCGATCCTATTCCATCTATGGTCTACCGGCGCCATATTCATCTTGATTCTTCTAATAATCGCGGGAATCAAATAGATGTTAAAGCCCCTATAAGTAAACGAAACAATAAATATAGCAAACCGGGGTTCCTTTACAACTCGAAAAGAGGTCTTTGAATGTGAGGTCGAAATATCCAAACCTGTTCAAACCAATATGGATAAAGGATGTGGAAGTAAGAAACAGGATCGTCCACGTTCCAACGGATATAAGCTCCGGGAACGCAGACGGCAGTGTAAACAATAGAGTTATTCATTACAACAGTGAGCTTGCCAAGGCAGGAGTTGGCTTAATTATATTAGGTGCAACAACTCCCGAAAGCCTTACGGGCCGCCCCACGGTAACATGTTTAGTAGCCGACGGCGATAACTACATCCCGGGTCTCCATAGACTAGCGAGAAGTATGCAGCGCTATGGCGCTAGATGCGCTGTGCAGATTCAGCATCCCGGCCGCCAAGCAGCGATGCCGAGAACTGGACAGATTTCGTGCAGTGACCTTGTAACCGATCAGCCGGGATCGGCAGGCCATGAGATAGTTTACGCGGAAGTTGAAAAGAAAGGTAAAGTAGCAAGAGCCATGCTTGTCGAAGAAATCTATGATCTGATAGAGAAGTATGCTGATGCAGCATGGAGGATCCAGCAAGCTGGGTTTGACATGGTGGAGTTGCATGCGGCACATGGATATCTAATAGCCCAATTCATGAGCGCTTCGACGAATTTGAGAAACGACCGGTTCGGCGGATCATTTGACAATAGGATGAGGTTCCCACTAGAGATAGTTCATAGAATAGGAAAGAAATGCGGGGAAGATTTTCCGATTCTATTCCGGTACTCAGCCGAGGAGTTTGTGCCGTCTGGTAGAACACTTGAAGAAAGCATCAGGATGGCCAAGCGCCTAGAGGAAAATGGTGTAGCAGCGTTGGATATAAGCGCTGGAACGTTCGACGCCCCAGGCCCTGTTATGGACCCAATGTACTACCCGGAAGGGTGGAACACTTACTCAGCAGAGGCGATCAAGAAGGAGGTTTCAATCCCCGTCATCACTAGCCACAGCCTACGAAACCCAGAATACTGTGATAGGATAATCGGCGAAGGAAAAGCCGATATGGTTGGGCTTTCTCGCCAATTCATTGCTGATCCATACTGGGCGCTTAAGGCGTATTACGGTAAAGAAAAGGAGATCAGAAGGTGCATCTCGTGTCTTGTGGGATGCTGGCAAGAATCACTGATGGTTCAACATGAGATTAGCTGCGCTATAAACCCAGCAATGGGCGACGAGAGATTTTGGGATATAAAGAAAGCATCGAAGAGCATGCGGGTCGCTGTGGTTGGAGGGGGAGCCGCTGGAATGGAAGCGTCCAGACTAGCGACGATAAGGGGTCACAAAGTCGCCCTCTTTGAGAAAGAGAGCGAGCTTGGGGGTGCGATGAAGTACTGTTGTATGGTTCCAGGGAAAGCCAAGATGAGGTGGTACTTTGACTGGATAAGGGAGCAGATCAAGAGGTTGAACGTCGATGTTCATTTGAAAACTGAGCCATCCGTCCAAGAGTTGAGTGAATATGACTTAGTACTGGTTGGCACCGGAGGCAAGAGCCTCGGACCGAACATACCAGGAATAGAGAAAGCTGTCAATTTTGAGGATGTCCTGAGATGCAATAGATTCGACTGCCCGTGGCATCCAGGAGACAGGCCAGGCCCAGTTGAAACGGGTCAAAAGGTATTGATATGGGGAGATCACTTTGCAGGCTCAGATACGGCCGAAGCGCAATCATTTGCAGGAAAAGATGTCACTATCGTGACTGAAAACAAGAACTTCGCTGCAACCATGGAGCCAGTGCATAGAGATGTATTGATGAAAAGGCTTGCGGGAAGAAACGGTGAAGCCTTGACGGGTAAGACGGCCCAGATCCCGGTCAAGATACTGACCCAGTCAACAGTGTATAGAATATCAGGCTCAGAGGTTACGATTGAAGACAACGAGTTCAACAAGATACAGCTGTATGCCGACACCGTAATCTTAGCCCATGTAAGGCCGGTAGACGAACTGTACAAGAAACTCGTTGAGGCAGGCCTGAAGGTAGCTAACATGGGGGACTCGGTCAGAATAAGGAACCTGAGAGGGGCTGTCAAAGACGGAGCTCACTATGGTCTAATCGTAGATGAAGGCATGTTTATGAATGCGAACAAGCATCTCGCTCGCGGCCTACCAGTGGATGTAAATATCTGATGGTTTTCGGCTTAACGCGATTAAAGGGGCTATGAACCGGCAGGTTTAGAATACAACCAGAATATTGATCGCATTCACGAATATTCGCGCTCCGACAGGCTAGGTCAATGATGACATAAAGGCATTTACCCAGCGCAGGTGAAGATTTTCTGGGAAGTGTTACATGCAGATGACCAGCCTTATAGAGAAATTGAAAGTTGAGAAGCATCCTGATGTCGTTACAATGCATGACTTCTTCCTGGACCATTTTGTAACTTACACAGCGGAGGGGGGGACCGTCGAATCTTTTATGAAGCGCGTCAAAAGTTTGTCCAGATCGGGTGGTGGACAACTTACTGGAGAAAGTAAGCAAGAAATCTTGAGAGGTGGCAAGAGCTTCAACTCCGCCTCGGCGTTGAGCTCATTGGGCGCGAGAGTTCATTTCATCAGTAGGACGAGCCCCTTAGGCCTCTACCTCATGAAGTATTTCTTGAAAGGGAAGAAAGTAGATCTTTCCCATGTGAAGACAGACGGAGAGATGGCGATGACCGCAGCGATCGAGATGAAGTACAAGGGTCGAATGTTCAATGCGATGGTTAGTCATCTTGGGTCCGTTAGAAACTTCGACTTTGATGATCTTACGCCGGAAGACTTGGATACGATTAGAAAAACGGACTATCTTCTCCTTACAAATTGGAGTTTGAACTCAAGAGGTACCGATCTTGCAGATAGACTACTTAATTTTGCAGTGAAGCTACCGTGCATAAAATTCTTCGACCCAGGCGATCCCGGGGTGCGTCCTAAAGATATACCGGATCTTGTGGAAAGGGTTCTCCTAAAACCTAATTTCGACGTCCTTGGCGTGAATGAAAGTGAAGCCGTCTACTTTGCGTCATATTTCCATCCTGAATACTTGAAGAAAAAAGGTGACATAGTAACCTTTGGGAGGAAATGCGCCTCAATCCTAGCTGAAAAATTGAAGAAAAGGGTGGACCTACATACCTCTCGATTTACAGCCACGTTTGAGGGAGGTAAGGAGGCTATTGTCCCTACCTATAAAGTGGATGTCTTACGAGTAACGGGAGCGGGTGATAGTTGGCAAGCTGGCAACGCCTACGGCGAATTGATAGGCCTAGACGACTATGAAAGATTGCTGTTTGCTAACGCTGTAGCCGCTTACTATATTTCTAATCCTGCAGGAAAGCATGGAACAATTCAAGATATCATTCACTTTATTAAAACTAGCTCGTTGAGAAAACTTTGAACCTATAGTCAATTGATCGTCGGGGGCTAAGACAAATACCTCTTCCTTTAGTTCAATTCATAGATTCCTTGGAAGAACCGGGCCAAGCCTTTTACAAATTCAAGAAGGTAACTGCGTACATCTTCGACTTGGACGGAACTATAATCGATTCGGACTTACTTCTATTAAATGCGTGGAAGCACGGTTTACATAGGTTAGGAAAGAGGATCGAAGATCACGAGATAATGAAGTATTTTGGGATGTCTACTGAAGATATCGCTAGGCTTTTGTTGGTAGATGATCCCAAGAATATGGATAATCTCATGAAGTATAGGGACGAGTATTTTGATGCGAATTGGAAGGATTTAGTAGAGCCGATGCCTGGATCGGCAGACGTCTTAAGCTACTTGAATGAGCGCGGATTTGGAATTGCAATAGCCTCCTCAAACCCAAACGAAAGAATAAAGATGATTCTAAAGAGATTTCATTTGGATGAATATGTTGATGTCATCATCGGCCGTGATGATGTAGAAAGAGGGAAGCCCGATCCAGACCTAGTGACCGAAGCGGCAAAAAGGTTAGGTTTACCAACGGCAAGCTGTACATATGTCGGTGACAGCATCTACGATGTGATTGCGGGTAAGAGGGCTGGTTCTCGAACGGTATTGTTCGTTAGTAGGCCGACAAGAATAGAGTCATTAGGAGTACGACCAGACCATGTGATACATGCGCTTGTCGATCTAAAACAGATAGTTTGAATACAAAACCTATAGGATCTCACATACGATAACGATAGCTCATTAGTTCTCCTACTCGCGGTCTGAAGCTTGGACTCTTAAGCATATGCTTTCAAGAACTTGTACGCTTTCTCCACAGCAACTTCTCTAGGTAGAATAGGTTCTTCTATTTCTGCTGATAGCACATAATCATACCCAGCTTCTCTTAATGCGTCTATCAATCGGCCCCAATTTATGTTTCCGTAGCCTGGTATCCTGAACCTCCAACTTTCACTGGGTGCCCTGAAATCGTTAGAAAAAGCCAGTAGACCCGCTTCGGCCAATCGGTCAGCCAGAATTTCCACATCCTTCGCGTGCACATGAAAAATTCTGTCCCCAAATTTCTTTATTGGTATCGTTGGGTCGATTCCTTGCCAAACGTAATGGGTGGGATCATAATTGAACCCTAGATTCTTTGAATCTATTTCCCTCAACATTCTTTCAGCTGACCTTAAATTGTAAACGAGATATCCGAAATGCACCTCGACGGCGATCCTTACCGCGTGCTCTGCAGCAAAGTCTACAATATCGCCAAACACAGAGGCAAACTCCGCCCATGCCTCCTTGACCTTTAGGACATTGGTCACAGGATGAGGATACAATGTCTCAAATGGAATATTCAACCCAGAGAACGTATTGACGATGCCTATCTCAAGCTGCTGCGCAGCCTGCACAACTTTCTTGAATTTAGAGTTTATTTCATCCCTTTTCTTGAGATCAGGATCTATGTGGTTACTGTGATAGCTAAGTGAAGAGGGCATAATCCCATATTTGTCTATGGTACTTCTGACCTCATGCGCTCGCCCCTTGATTACGTCGTCAGCGTCTACATGCTTTTTGGCGGATATCTCCACAGCTTCATAGCCTATCTTTTTCAGGTATCTCAATACCTTTTCAAGCGTCCATCCTTCAGTCGGTTCAAAAATAGCGGTGAATATGCCGACTTTCAATTTCTTTCGACCACATTAGTTCTATTCGACAATTTTGAGCTTAGAGTCGTACGAGAAACGAACAACCGCACTATTTGGATTCAGTTCTTATATGTTCTTCCAAAGAGATGCGTCGTGATCTCTCATACTACATCGACCCACTTTCCTTCCCTAAAGCTTCTTACGATCGCCTCAACTAGTATGATCTCTTCATATCCGTCGATAAAGGTTGGAAAGTCTCTATTTTCCTTTCCCGTGACTATCGTTCGATACACATTCCTCAACAGATTTTTGAAAGTATCTGGGTATCCTTCTCCCAACCCGCCTGGCGACATAGCGTAAGCAGCGCTTTGAGGTTTAAGTAAGTTGAAATCTTTTTGAACTTCGCCACTTTCTCTTTCACGTCTGCCAATCCATAGTTTGTTAGGTTCCTCCCCACACCAACGCAAGCTTTGTTTTGAACCATTGATTTCAAAAGTAATGTAGTTCTTTCTTCCAGCGCAGGTTTGAGAGCCTATAAACAGGCCTTTTGTGTCACCGTCAAACCTGAGTAAAACCGTTCCATGGTCTTCGGTATCAATCCTAACTTTCTCGTATTCTCCGATCTCTCCTTTAGCCGTGAATGTCAATGTCTCTCGCTTTACAGGTTTCTTTCTTACTTGTATGAATGTTGAAAAATCAGCCATCACCCTTCTAATCTTCTTCCCTGAAACGTGCTGAACCATGTCAAACCAATGCGTACCAATATCTGCTATAACCCTTGACTCTCCTCCCAGCTTCGCCTCAACTCTCCAGTTGTAGTCTGTGTCGAAGAAAAGCCAATCCTGCAGGTATGTCCCATGTATTAGATAGATGTCTCCTATTTCTCCATCTTCGATCATCGCTTTTGCTTGTTGAACCATCGGGTAGTAGCGCATATTGTAGGAAACAGCGTTGACTACCCCTTTACTTTTGGCCATGTTAAGAAGATCCTGAGCCTCTATGCGATTCATCGCAAGGGGTTTCTCGCAGACAACATGCTTATCATTCTCTATAGCTTTCTTGACCATCTCATAATGCAAATAGTTCGGAGTACAAACGTGAACTACGTCTATTTCCTCGTCCCGCAGCATGTCATCAAAATTGTAGTATGTTTTGTTGATACCGTATTTTGAGCTAAGGTTTTGTGCCAGCTCTTTAATGCTATCGGATATTCCAACTAGCTCAATATTTCCAAGCCTTGATAGCGCTTCAATGTGAAAAGGTGCTACAAACCCGGCGCCTACTATTCCAACCCCAATTTTTTTGATCGACATAGCGGTCTCCCTTTAGCGAAATGTTATCTATCGTAAATAGCTCTTTTGGTTGCAGACACTATATGAAAAGTTATTTAATCAACTTGCAATGTTTTTAACGTCGAAATGGAAGGAGAAAATCCTAGATGTCCTTGATCCAAAATACGAAGTCAGAATTGTATAATATACTCGCAAGCATCTCGGGTTCGAACAACGTTACGGAAGAGCCTGCTGATTTGATATCGTACTCGATGGATTCAAGTCCTGAACCTGCTAGAATTCCCAAGATCGTTGTAAGGCCCGGCTCAACCGATGAAATATCTCAGATTCTGAGAATAGCAAACAGACATAGGTATCCAGTTGTTCCACGTGGAGCAGGAACATGTGCCGGTGGGGGCGCGACGGCTTTACAGCCCAATTCCATAATCCTTGACCTCACAAGGCTTAACAAAGTGCTGGAGATATCTGACGTAGATTTGACCGTAACAGCTCAAGCTGGGATAACATGGGGAGCTTTGTTACGCGAAGCGGCGAAAAAAGGGTATAGGCCGCCGTTTTTCTCTACGGAAAGTGGGTTTTCAGGTACCATAGGCGGCGCGATATCAAGCGCATCGATGGCTTCACAGGGGGCGACAGTAGGCGGATCAGCCGCAGATAACGTAGTGACGTTAGAGGTAGTCCTACCTACGGGAGATATTATACGCACCGGATCGGACGCTTTGCCAAAAGGTGGAAAATTCGCTAAGATATGCAACGGGGGAGATCTAGCAGGCATATTTCTAGGTTCGATGGGTGTTTACGGGATAATCACGGAAGCGACCTTCAAATTGGAACCGCTACCCGAATATTCAGCTTTCGGCGCCTACGTCTTTGACAGGTGGGAAGACGGAATCAACTTCGCGCTTAAAATGATAAAAAACAAAATTCCTGAAACATTAAACGCAATCCCCGGAAACCGAGCTGTGAAGAAATCCTACAACATGGATAAACCCGTAGCGTTCAAGTTCGTGGTCGAAGGAAACGATGAAGTCATCGTCAATAGAAGAAAAGGGCTGGCTGATAGGTATGCCCAAGAAGAGAAAGGCGTAGAGGTAGAAGATGCTGTCAAGAAGACCAAAGAGTGGTGGGATGACTGGGGGAACAGACTAACCAAGATCGCTGCCAAATATGAAATGATGTGGGGCATGATATGCCATCGAATACCTCTCAAGAAGTTACCTCAAGCGCAGGCAACGGCGGACGAATATTTCTATAATGAAATGAAAATAGACGACTACAACATAAAACTGGAGGTTGGAGCATACTTCACAGAAATGAGACCGGCGCTGGGCTATTATCCATACATCTTCTTTGACGATAGCGACCCAGTGATCAGAAAGAAAGCTTGGGAAGTATGGGATGGATGGTTTGAAAAATGTATCATCACATATGGCGCTTGTCCCTACTGGTTAGGGTATGGATGGGCTCGACACACAATTCCCAAGCTTAGAACCCCTGTGTACAATATGATGGTAACACTAAAGAAAGCATTAGATCCGAACAACATCCTAAACCCTGGGCTGTTTACATTCTAGGGAGGGCATCGATACGGAACTGGAAAAGTATAAGAAAGACGTGTACAAGTGTACGCGTTGTGGCTATTGCCGTGAAATGATTAGAGATAGGGATGGCACATATCTAATATGCCCCGTCAGGGAAATAATGGGATTCGAGTCATATTATGCTAGGGGTAGGATGCTACACGCTAGACATATACTTGAAGGAAGAATGACAGCCAACCCCGCGCTTGCGGAACGAGTCTATAGTTGTATGACATGCTATAACTGTAAAGATCATTGCGGAGCAGAAATAGATCTCGTATCCATCTATGAAGCTATGCGAGAAGACCTGGTGAATGCGGGGTTTGGGTTGGATGAGCATAAGAGATTCGTGGGAAGCGTGATGGAGAATAAAAATCCCTATCTCGAACCGAAGGCGGATCGTCTGAAATGGGCTACCGGAACTGGACTGGACATCGAGGGAAAGCTCATCTACTTTGTAGGCTGCACCTCTTCCTATAGAAGACAGGAAATTGCAAGGGCCACAGCGAGGATTCTGGAGCGTACGAAAAGAGACTTTAGAATTCTATCCGATGAATGGTGTTGCGGGTCACCGTTGCTGAGAACAGGGTATAAAAAACAGTCATTAGAGTTGATTCAACACAATTTGAAAGCCTTTGAAGACGCAGAAACGATAATTACATCTTGCGCTGGATGCTACAAGACAATCAAGTTCGACTATCCGAAGATTGCGGATGGAGTAGAAATTAACGTCCTCCACACTTCAGAGTATCTACTATCGCTAATAAAGGATGGCAGCTTAGAATTCAACAAGGAAGTAAAAGAAGTTGTCACTTATCACGATCCATGCCATCTGACTAGAGGGGGAGGAGTCTACGAGGCCCCAAGGGAAGTCTTGAAGTCGATTCCCGGTATAACGTTCAAGGAGATGTATCCTAAGGGGAAGAATTCATTATGCTGTGGAGCGGGGGGAGGTGTAAAATCCGGCTTCAAAGACTTGGCTGTCAGAATCGCAGAGGAGTTCAAGATCAAACCCTCGGATGAATTGGGAGTCAACACAATAGTCACAACATGTCCGTTCTGCAAAACAAACATGATTGATGGTGCAATGAAGACCGGTAGCAAGATTGGAGTAGTCGATCTGACAGAACTAACTGAGAAGGTTATGTAACCGAAGTTTCATACCTTTCTTAACTCCCTCAAGACAATTTCGTATACGGAATAAGAACCAGGAATCTACGCGCTGAAACTCGTTTAAACGGGCGAATGGCCAAATCTAGTGTGACATTTTCATTGTAGATCTATTCAGCAGTGCAATTTCCGAGGCTACTAAACATATAAACAGATGAAACTATTATAGGCGTAAAATATTGAGTCATCAAGGTGAGAGGCAAAAACCAGACCCGGAGGTGTTATTCCTAATTGAAGAATAGGATGTTGATTGGAATGCTGGGATTCGGGTTCATGGGGAGGACGCATACATATGCCCTAAAAAACATTCCGCTATACTTTGATTCCCCTCAAGTAGAAATAAATTTGATCGCTGCATGCGAAATTTTGGAAGAAAGGGCGCGCTACGCTCTTGAAAGAATAGGATACAAATGGGTGACCAAGAATTGGAAAGAAGTCACGAAAAGCGATCAAATAGACATAGTCGACAACTGCTTACCAAACTATCTACACTGCGAGCCTATCATTGACGCCATGGAAAATGGGAAAGATGTGGTCTGTGAGAAACCTTTGGCGTGCAGTTTAAAAGAAGCTGAAGAGATGATGAAAGCTGCAAAAAAGCATGACGCCAAAAATATGATAATATTCAATTACAGATTCATACCAGCGTTGATACTTGCAAAGAAGTTAATAGACGATGGGTTCCTGGGAAGAATATTTCACTTTAGAGGACTGTACGGGCACTCTCGGTTGGTGGATCCTAAAGGTGCTCACTGGATCGACACAAATAGAGGTGAAGAGATGGAGTGGCGCCTAAAGAACGTGTATTCGGGGGGAGGAGCCTTGACCGATTTGGGGACCCATCTATTCGATTTGGCAAGATATTTCGTCGGACCTGTTTCAAATCTCGTGGCGGTAACGGATACATTCATAAAAGAAAGGCCCAAGCCACGAGGTGGTTTCGAGACGGTGGACGTAGATGATGCGGGAAGTATATTGCTTAGGTTCCAGAATGGAGCCATCGGCGTGGTAGAAGCATCAAGACTAGCGACTGGAATGATAGACGAGTTGAGGTTTGAAATACAAGGCAGTAAAGGCGCTCTAAGGTTCAATCTTATGGATTTCAATACGTTAGAGCTATTCTCACGCGAGGATGACAAAAGAATTCAGGGGTTTAGGAAAATTACGGTCGATGCTCCGCCACCAGCCTCGTGGCCTCCGCCCAAATCGACGAAAGGTTGGGCGAGGGCTCACGTTGGGATACTACACCACTTTATAGATTGCGCAGTTAATGATAGGAAACCGAAGCCGGATTTCGAAGACGGCGTTGAAGTTCAAAAGATTTTGGCAGCCACCTATGTATCCTGTAGAGATGGGAAATGGGTTAATCTGGCTTAACATCTTCACCTGTAGATCTGTTGAAGCTGGAAATTCCTGAGGCTAACAACTCAAAACCAGAAGACAGAAACTATTTTATATATACATATCAGCGTGTCATCAAGAAGCGAAGCAAAATGCAGCTGGGATTCGTAGGTTTAGGAAGACTCGGCAAACCAATGGTTTTCAACTTACTGAAAAAGGGTCTCGAGGTAGTGGCATATACGCCGACAAATGTCCAAGCTCTCAAAGAAGTCGAAGCGAAAGGAGCTATTACCGTAAGGTCCATCAAAGACATACCGCCTAAGCTCACACCTCCAAGAGTAATTTACCTAGAAATTCCCGCAGGAGATCCTGTTGAAAACGCGGTAAAAGATTTGTCGCCGTCACTCAATTCTGGCGATATTATGATAGACGGAGGGAACTCGTTTTTCAAAGACTCAATAAGGCGCGCAGACATGCTCAAGGAAAGAGGCGTATACTTTCTTGACGTAGGGACCAGCGGGGGCATAGAGGGCGCCGAGAAAGGATTATGCTTGATGGTAGGAGGCGATAGATCAGCGTTTGAAAAATGCACCCCGATATTCGAGGCCTTGGCTGCACCGGGAGGATACACGTATATCGGAGAAAGCGGCGCGGGGCACTACGTCAAGATGGTGCACAACGGTATACTCTACGCGGTCCTCGAAGCTTATGGCGAAGGCTTCGCAATGCTACATTCAGCGCCGTACAAACTCAAGCTGGATGAGATAGCTTCCACCTGGAGAAATGCCAGCGTCCTTCGATCTTGGTTGCTTGATCTAGCGCACCGAGCTCTGAGTAAGGACCCCAATTTGAAGGAGTTCGCTCACTATATTGGAGGAGGGCAAACAGGAACATGGGCGGTTGAAACTGCCCACGAGCTAGGTGTACCAACGCCATGCATAGATTTGGCGTTACAAATGAGGTTGATATCAAGGCTTGAAGAACTCTTCTCAGGCAAAATTGTAGCGTCGATTAGATACGAGTTTGGAGGACATGAGTACAAGAAGGCAAAAGGCGATCAAGGATAAAGCTTAATCGACTTGTTTGTATGATGACATCACTGTCTTTCCTAGTAGAACGTAATAAGACCGAGGAGCATACTTCTCTAGATTCAATGTGAAGAAAGGTTAGAAACTCTTTAGAAAAAGCTCAGCCTAGGCCATAAGATTTAGCCCCGAAAAATAGAAGGCTTTCTAGCGGGCGATATCCCCGCGAATGAATTTCTCCGTCAGCTCTCTGGCCTCTGGGTCAGTATATTGGATAGGGGGATGTTTCATTAAGTAGCTGGAGGGCGAGGTTAAAGCCCCTCCAGTTCCCCTGTCTATCGCAAGTTTCAGGCATCTTACTGCATCTATCACTACGCCGGCGGAGTTGGCTTTATCGTCTACCCTCAATTTGCACTCTATTTCGAAAGGTCTGTCGGCAAACATCCTTGCTTGGAAGTTTATGTAAGCTATCTTAATGTTGCCTAGAAAGGGAAGGAAGTCTGAGGGCCCTATGTATATCTTGTCGTCGTCCAGCCTTTTTGTCAGTTGGCTCTGCACAGCCTCTGTCTTTGAGATCTTCTTCGAGATGAGCCTTGAATGTTCAAGCATATTCGCGAAATCAGTGTTTCCCGCCACATTTATCTGATAAGTTTGATCGATCGTGGCTCCTCTATCGTCAAGTACCTTAGTCAAAACTCTGTGCAGGATCGTCGCTCCAACCTGACTTTTAATGTCGTCTCCTATGACAGGAAGGTTCTTCTCCTCGAATCTCTTAGCCCAACTACTGTCTGAGGCTATGAATACCGGCATGCAATTAACCATGCCGGCTCCAGCATCTACACATACTTCAGCCCAGTACTTGACGGCTCTTTCGCTCCCCACCGGGAGGAAGTTCAAGAGCATTTCTGTTCCAGTGTCTCTGACCTCTTTGATTACGTCTCTTTTCAATTCACTATCGCCTTTCGTCTGCTTGATCGGCTTGATCATCTTTTCTACGTATACTCCTACCCCGTCGAGGATCGGGCCTTCTCTAACCACTGCGTTTATCTTGGGAACGCTTGGGAGCCAGTCAACGCAGTTAGGAGGCTGATAGATAGCTTCGTGGAGCGGTTTCCCAATCTTGTTTTCGGCTACGTCGAACGCCGAAGTAAAATTCAAATCGTATATGCTGTATCCTCCGATTCTTTCATGCATCAGTCCTACTATTCTCTTATCGGTGTTCTGCCTGTAGTATTCTATCCCTTGGACGAGCCCTGCGAAACAATTTCCTACGCCTATTACTCCAATGTTTATTCTGTCCAAGCAGACCTACCTTTCTTCCAAGTATGAAACACTTCAAAATTGCACGAGACTCATAAAAAGGTTTGGATACCTGAGGCCGCCCAGAGCCTTTCGGCTACTATTACAAAGTCCATAACTGTGGTTTGCTCGTCCTCTTCAAAAGAGTCACAGTCTTGGGGTACTTGTCAAGGCTCTTGTACGGTAGATACATGCTGTTCACATATTCTTTGAGGAACATAGGGTGAGTGGCCAACTCTATAAACACTGCTTCAGTGACAGCAATTCAAAATCCTATATTGATATAGGATATTTTCCGTAGGTTCTTGCCGCCTCAACCATTGCTCTAACGTTTTCAACTGGTGTATATCCTCCTATCTCGCATGGCGTCATAACGACAGCGGTTGTATAAGGGGTCGTATGTTTGATGAAGGTCTTTATCATGTCTTTCACCTCACCGGGTGTTCCATGCATCAAAAGCTGAGTTGTCGGCGAACTCATAGCGCACCTTCTGCCTTTACACATCTTAGCAACCCATTCATACCATTCAGACCATGACATCTTGTATTGACTCATAGGCGTATCAAATTGTATTGCTCTTATTCCAGGTGCCTTAGTAGCTAGGAACTCCACTGTTTCCTTCAAGTTGCGCCCACACACGTGCCAGAACGGGTACTTAAATATCCTACTTAGTTTTTCAAGATAAATCTCCTCATATTCCCCAAATTCCTGCCACTGTTTCGGTCCCCAAATCCTTCCCCCGCCCCAAGCAACAAAGAATTCGCATCCAAGCTTCGCAGCGAATTCTCTGTAAGAATCTAGACCAGCCATCCTCTCTTGCAAGACCAGATAAAAGTAGTCATGAAGTTTCTGTTTCGGTTCAGTAATAAGCCATTTCACGAGCCTCTGAACCTCTACCAAAGTTTCAGCATGGTTAGAAACGGTCGCTTGACCCGTAATCACGGGAATAGACTTATTCATCTTATTTTGGAATTCCAACAACCGTTGCAGATGCGGTATGAAGTGATCTCCTGCATGTCCAAAACCATATTTCTCCCACACTCTATCTTGGAACAGCTTGATGGCGTCATCAAGCTTCGTGGCAACAGGCTTGAAGACGACATAATCCTTAGGTCCTCTTATCACATACTGATCCTTCCTTTTCTCAGGCGGAACAAAGGGATCAAGCTCTTCTGATAGATCAACGTACTGCCATATCGTATCCCACCTAAATTCAGCCCAAGTCTTTATCAATGCATGAGTTCTCTTGGCGACGGCATCGGGCCCCTCAAACAGCTCCCGCGACATGTATCCTTGATAGAAACATGGCCAGTAGTCCGCTTCAGGCGCTAGGGGAACAATGTCAGGCTGCTCGAGGTCGAAGGCTTTGACCATCCTCTCCCAATGGGTCATTTCACCGACGTTTCCGATGTTTCTAACTTTCTTGACCCATTCATCAACCGACAGAGGTTTTTCCGCGACAGTAGCGGAGTGCTCAAGCATAGACATTCGCTCGCAATTTATCTTTCATCAATTTCTTGATTTCATTGACAGCAACCCAAGCATCATCCCACGCTCCATCTGCCCCGAACTCTATTGCTTTGTTACGATTGACGGCGGGTCCCCCGCATACCACTATAACCTTGTCTCGCAAACCAGCTTTTTTCAAGGCTTCAACAACTGTTGGAGTGTTGTAGAATGTTTCGCTCATGTAGGTTCCAAGCCCTACAATGTTCGCGTCGTACTGTTTCACCGCATCAACAAATTTTTCTGAAGGAACCTCGATGCCTAGGTCAACAACTTTTACTCCAATTTCAGCGGCGAAAACCGCCTTAGCTACATCCTTTCCTACTGTATGAACATCACCGTATATCGTTCCAATGACCATGGTCCCGGTGAAGATTTTCTTATTTTCTTCAGTTTCTAGTGTACGCCCTATAACCTCCATGCCGGCGTAGAATGCGTCCGCCGCTACCAAGACCTCTGGCATAAAAACCTCCATTCTATTCCATTTCTCACCTATCGCCCGCATTCCTTTAGCTAGTGCTCGAATGGCGGCCGTCGGATCTACATTGGCCTCTTTAGCTTCATTTGCAGCCTTTCTAGCGGCTTCAGCATCTAAAGAAACGATAGCATCGGACAATTTCGCCAAAATCTCTTCTTGCTTCTCGCTCATAAGTTGAAGCCGCCGATAAACTAATTTTGGCTTCTGCGCTTTAGGCTTTCGTTTTGAGGAACACTGGATTGTTAGTATTTAAAACAGAAGAGTTGTTTAAGGCAAATCGTCTTCAGCGATGCTAAGTCTTTCCCTGATCTGGATTATTCCAATGCAGCCCTTACCGTCATCCCAGCATTCACAGCGCTTAATTCCCACACAAACGTTCCTTGAAGGATAACGAACGCCACACTCGTCCCTTTTTCCGGCGCAGTCAGTCAAACATCACACCGCCAGAACTATCTAACGAATACCATCGCCTTAAGACTAGCTGCTGGCCGTCATTGTCCACAAGCTTTGCTTGCTCGAAGCACTTCGGCCGTTTTCAATGAAAGGTGAAGAGCGTACTCATAGGAGGCAAGGCAGACTTGAGCCTGACCACAGTGAGCGTTGTTCAAACCGATTAAAGTGGTTTCAGTATTCTGCCAGGTCTCTTGAATGTGCTTTCTATGTAGAAACATTTCCTAGATGAGAAGCGCTGCCTCCAGTAAAGCATAAATGATGAGCGAGCCAGTTGATTTTGTTTACTTCTGCTAACACCGGCGGTTGTTAGAAATTGTATGCATACAAGGGAAAGTACTTGAGGATAAACCTGCGCAGGAGATCAGTCAAAGTTCATGAGACGCCCAAAGAATGGACTACGATGTATCTTGGGGGACGAGGATTTGCCGCGAGAGCATATTACGATGAAGTCAGCGCGACTGCTGATCCTCTGGGACCTGATAACAAGCTTATCTTCTTCACAGGTCCTTTGACGGGAACGCCTGTCTTCAGTGGATCGAAGTGTTCTGTCGCAACAAAGTCGCCACTTACTGGGATATACTTGTGTTCGAACGCGGCCGGTTTTGTTGGCGCGGAACTGAAGTTCGCAGGCTACGACGGTCTAATTGTAGAAGATAGAGCTGATCGACCGACGTATGTTTCGATAGTTGATGATCAAGTTCAATTTGGAGACGCCAAGCAACTTTGGGGTTCGGATTCGATTGAAACACAGAAGGCGGTTAGGGAGGAGATGGGCGAAGAGAGAGCTCAAGTTATGTCGATCGGTCAGGCTGGTGAGAGAGGCGTTCGGTTCGCGTGTATAATGAGTGATGAGAGAAGTTATGGGAGAGGAGGCGCAGGCGCTGTCATGGGGTCGAAGAATCTGAAGGCAATAGCCGTTCGTGGACATGGTATAGTTCAAGTTGCGAATCTCGAGGGGATGCGGCAGCGTCTTGTGAGCGCTATTCCTTTGCTCAAGGAGACTACGAGTGGCCATACAGAGTTCGGAACACTCATGTACATTGAAGTAATCTACGAGACCGGGTCTTATCCGATAAAGAATTTCCAAAAGACGAGGCATGAAGGCATGGAGAACATATCGGGTTTCATAGCGAAACAGAAGTTCAAAATCAGGAATACACGATGCTTCGGCTGTCCAGTAGCCTGCGGCCAGTTGTGCGAAACCAAAGAAGGAAGATATCGGGGGTGCAGAAGCAGACCAGAATACGAAATAGCTTGGGCATTCGGTCCCCATTGTGGGATCTTCGACTTCAACCCCATAATCGCGGCGATCGATCTGTCCAATAGATACGGCGTTGATGGAATCTCCATGGGATACACGATCGGTATGGTTATGGAACTACACGAACGAGGCTTCATATCCAAAGAACGACTGGAAGGGACCGAAGCCAAGTTCGGGAACGAGGAAGCCATGTTCAACCTTATTCATGCAACGTGCAAAAGAAAAGGAATCGGAAACCTGATAGCGGAGGGCGCTAGGAAACTTAGCGAAGCACTCGGTAAAAACGCTTCATACTATGCGATGCATGTGAAAGGGATGGAGTTTCCTGCCTATGAGCCTAGAGCCTTCTACGGAATGGGTTTAGCTTACGCAACTTCTTCAAGAGGAGCTTGCCACAACGTTGGGGGCTGGACCATAAGAGATGAACTGATAAAGAAGACTTGGGATCGTTTCGCGGTGAAGGGCAAAGCTAGACTTGTGAAGGCTCTACAAGATATTCGCGGGTACATAGATTCGGTCGGTATCTGCACGATCCCTCGAAGGTCACTGCAGCTAACGGATGAGCCGAAGGAGGACGTAGTAAACTTTGCGACGGGAATGGATTTCACTGGGAAACTCGTGACGATTGGAGAGAGGATCTACAATTTGGAGAGGATCATATTGAACAGAGAAGGGATCGCAAGAAAGGATGATACACTGCCTCCCAGGATAGAGGAAGAGACAATCCCTGATGGACCAGCAAAAGGCCATGTTATAACTTTCCAAATGTTACAGCAGATGCTCGACGAATACTACCAGCTACGAGGATGGACATCTGAAGGCATGGTCCCGTCGACGACCATAACGAGGCTGGAGGTTCTCTGATCTTAGGTGGAGTCCGAGTTAACAGTCAATAAGTCAAGTAGATCTTCTGAAGAGTTCTACTGAATCCAACCAAGCCCTATCAAGAGCTGTTGCATCAGCTTTCTCATAGAACTGATTTTCTTCCGGTAAACTTTAAAAGTCGTCGTGCTCTCTACGACTTGACTCATCGAAATTTCGAGCGAGGGAACAATAGTGCCGCGCTTCAAGACCACAGCGGACATAATGAAGATAATCCAGAACAAGGAACAGATTAGGAACATCGGTATCATAGCTCATGTGGATCATGGAAAGACGACGATGTCAGACTCTCTTCTTGCAGCGGCTGGGCTGCTTTCTCCATCTGTCGCTGGGACAGCTTTGGCCTTAGACTATATGGAGGAGGAGCAGAAGAGGCAGATGACGATAAAGGCTGCGAACGTAAGCCTGTATCACGAAAGAAATGGCACGCCTTACGTTATCAACCTCATTGATACTCCGGGGCATGTTGACTTCTCAGGGAAGGTTACGCGTTCGCTCAGGGCTATTGACGGCGCTGTCGTGGTTGTAGACGCGGTTGAGGAAGTTATGGTTCAAACGGAAACGGTCACTAGACAGGCTCTGGAAGAGAGAGTGAGACCTGTTCTCTATATCAACAAGATTGACAGATTGATCAAGGAGTTGAAGCTTACCTCAGAGCAGATTCAAGAGCGGATAGCCAGAATAATCAAGGATTTCAATGATCTAATAGACCTCTACGCTGAACCGGAGTTCAGAGAGAAATGGAAAGTGAGTTTTGCTACAAATACTGTGGCGATGGGGTCTGCGAAGGATAGGTGGGGCTTCACCTACGAGATAGCGCAGAAAAGCGGTGTCAAGTTTTCAGATGTGGTCGATGCATACATTCAGGGGAAGGTTGATGAATTAAGAGAAAAGAATCCTCTCCATGAAGCTATCCTGAACATGGCTGTAGAAGCCATGGCCGCACCCCATGTCGCGCAGAAGTATCGTATACCCAAGATCTGGCGAGGAGATGCTGAGAGCGAAGTGGGCCAGGCCATGGTGAACTGTCTCGACGATGGGCCAGCTGTTATGTGTATCACGAATATTATAGTAGACCCGCAAGCGGGCGTAGTAGCTACGGGAAGACTTTTTTCAGGGACGTTGCGTGAAGGCGATTTCGTTCACCTTGTAGGCGCTAGGACCGACTCAAGGATTCAGCAAGTCTGCATATACATGGGTCCTTATCGAGAAGTCATCGGCTCACTGACCGCCGGGAACATACCTGCACTGCTGGGATTGGAGGCTGCTAGAGCTGGAGAGACGCTCGCCGCAATAAAAGATGTGGCGCCTTTCGAAGCTGTGAAATACGTGACTGAGCCGGTCGTCACGATGGCGGTCGAACCGAGGTTCAGCAGAGACCTACCCAAACTTGTTGATGTACTGAGAAAACTCTCGATCGAGGATCCGAATCTTGTCACGACGATAAATGAAGAGACTGGAGAATACCTAATATCGGGGATGGGCACACTGCACCTTGAAATAGCGACCACATTGATTCAAAAAACGGGCTTGGAAATTATAACCTCCAAACCGATAGTTATCTATAGAGAGAGTATCAAAGGATCCGCCGGCCCCTTCGAGGGGAAGTCTCCTAACAAACATAACCGCATCTATATACAGATAGAGCCGCTTGAGCCAGAAATAATCGATATGATCAAAACAGGAAAAATAGGAGAGTACATGGATCGCCACGCCTTGGCAAGGATACTCCGAGATCAACGGTGGGAGACAGACGAGGCTAGAGGCGTTTGGAGTGTAGATGAAAGTTGCAATATACTAACCGAGGTGACGAAGGGCGCTCAATACCTTCAAGAAGCGAAGGAAATGATAGTCTCCGGCTACAGATGGTCGATCAAGGAGGGCCCTCTGGCGTACGAGCAGATCAGAGGATTAAAAGTGAAGATAAGGGATATCCAACTGCATGAGGACCCGGTTCACCGAGGTCCCGCCCAGATTATGCCGATGACTAGGAGAGCGTTCTTCGCAGCTTTCTTATCAGCAGACCCTTGCCTACTTGAGCCTATCCAACGTATTACGGCTAAGATCTCACCAGATCTTTTAGGCGCAGTGGCAAGTGTTGTCACTCAAAAGAGGGGGAAAGTCATCTCAGTTGAACAGAAAGGTCATCTTGTCTATGTGACTGGTGAGCTTCCTACGGCTGAGACCTTCGATCTCTCGGAAGTCTTGAGGGGCGCGACGGCTGGGCGAGCGTTCTGGGGACTTGAGTTTGCACATTGGGCACCGGTTCCGGGATCAATGATAATGCAGGTCATCCAAGATATTCGGAAGCGTAAAGGCCTACCGCTGGAGCCTCACAAGCCAGAAGACTTCATGGAGAAGGCTTGAGCCATCATGGTTCAAGCGATTCTGAAAATATTCTTTCTAACTTCGATGACGTAGCCGCTGTTCTGCAGCTCCAATATCGCGGCCACGATTGCCATATAGTCATATACACTGTCGTACTATGTCTTGGAACTTCCTCTCATCAATTGCGCCTAAAGCATATAGCTCTTTTGCGATCTGGGAAATCTTCATGAATGGGTGTAGAGTTACACCCATCGTTTTGAGGTGCTTCGCTCCACCTTCCTCTCTGTCTATTAGAACGACTGCATCTTCAACCAGGCCGCCTTCCGACCTAATGGCTTCAATCGCTTCACCAGTACTCTTCCCGGTTGTTATCAAATCATCTACAATAAGGACCTTTTCGCCTGGCGATAGAAGTCCTTCAACCCTTCGCTCTCGGCCGTGAGTCTTCATCTCTTTGCGCACATAGAGGAAAGGTTTTCTAAGTCTAAAAGATAGGATCGAGGCGAAGGGAACGCCGGCCGTAGGTATGCCTGCTATCCTGTGAAAGTTCACAATCCCCACAGAGGTCTTAACCAAATCTTCGTAGATCCCTACGACTTCAGATAGAGCTTCAGGAAAGCTGGGCACTATTCTCAAATCAACGTAGTAGGGACTAAGTTTTCCGCTCGTCAACGTAAAAACGCCAAATTTGATCGCGCCTGTCCTAACTAGGACTTTGCAGAATTCGGTTTCATGTTTTTCAATTCTTTTTCTTGACAATGGAATCTCTCCTAAGGATACTTTAGAGTCTCTCCTTTTCGCAATGTCCGACTCTTAACGTGCGGGGCTATCTTTGACAGCACGCTGGCAAACTCCTTTGTCTTTTCGCCGTGATATGGAACCGCAACTTTCGGCCTCATTAGCTTTGCGATCATTGCGCCCGATTTGGGCGACAATCCCGAATCGAGTCCGATCGAGCATAGGCAAATGTCAATTTGATATCTTCTACCTATATCCGCCATTTCCTCAAAAGGTGCGCTGTCACTCGAGTGGAATATCGATACTCCATCTTCGCTCGTTATGATATATGTTAATGGCTCGGCAGCTGGATGGGAGCTTTTTTCGGCTACCACACTCGCATCCTCTAACTCGAATTCATCCTTGACGTGAGCCTCTTTAAGCTTGTTTGACGGAATGACTGCGCTTAAGCGACCGAAGGATGCGGAATCGGCTATGACCACGCAGCCGCAGTTCGATTGAATATCAGCTACAGCGCTCTCATCTAGATGGTGAATATGCTCATGTGTAACTAGAATAGCATCAATATTTGAGATCTTGTCCGTGTCTATATCAACTGGATCGACCAGTATTCCCATGTGCGGTGATCTCATCACCACTCCTGTATAGCTATTAAGTAGAGTTAATGCGACTTCTCCTCTGGTCAATGAAGAGGCTGACACCGCGATATCAC
>Ga0315306_10000323_pt1 | contig 22681 bp, 25 predicted proteins | sample TDP1_MG_FD_203803 | JGI IMG/M metagenome (GOLD analysis project Ga0315306, IMG submission 203803) | Freshwater sediment microbial communities from Lake Towuti, South Sulawesi, Indonesia - TDP1 | ecosystem: Environmental > Aquatic > Freshwater > Lake > Sediment | place: Indonesia: South Sulawesi... | reverse complement strand
CTATATTTTTGACATCGGTCATTGCTTGAATGAACACTGCTTCTTTTGTGAGAAACAGGTAGTCTACCATGATTTTGACTGCTTCGGTGCAGTAGCCTTTGCCTCTTTCACTTGGAACTAAGGCGTAGCCAATTTCCAGCAGTTTTGCCATGGGGTGTAGCATGTAGAAGTGGCTTATCCAGCCGATTTTGGTGCCATCTTTTTTCTCGACGATAAATGTCCTTGACTCAAAGGGGTTGGTTTCACGAGCCTTCTCTATCTCTGCCATTGACCTCTGTAGAGGAAAGAAATGTTCGCCCACAAATTCAGGTTTGTTCATCCATTCTACGTATATTGGGAAGTCCTCTTTCTCCATAACTCTTAGATTTACAACCTTTCCTTCAAGCAATTCTCGTCCCCATTCACCACGTTTTCTGCTTCGGTTTTATATGACTTGTGTCAGAATCCTCAATTGATTTATTGTTTTATTTTTAAGTTGCACTTTTAATTTAGGAAGGTCCTCAAAACATTTTAAGTGCTAGAGCTGTAATCAGGCGATTCAAATAGAGAACACCAATTCGGTTTGATTTTTCTTAGATAAACAAGATTTATTATCGACTTCGGTGCATTGACTTGTTCTATCGAAGGGATAAACAGCCATGACAGAGAAGGCGGCTGAGCCTCCAAGAAACGTTGAACCCGCTAAACTGGACCCAACTTTCAAGCACGAGGTTATGAGGGAGCACGACGGCGAAACCCTCAAAATCTGTTTTCAGTGTGGCACTTGCACTTCGAGCTGTCCAACCGCTCGGTTCAGCAGCTCCTATCGCCCCAGAACGGTCTTGCGCATGGCACAGTTAGGACTAAGAGAGAAAGTGCTCTCGAGCAACGCTCTCTGGCTCTGCACAGCCTGCTTCACCTGCACAGACCGCTGTCCCCAGAACGTGGAGGTCGCCAGCGTCCTGCGAGTGCTGAGAAACATCGCAGTGAAGAACGATATTGTCCCCGTTATCTACAGGGAACTAACCTCAAGTATTCATGACACAGGCTACGCCTATCGGATTCCCGAACTGCGACAGAAGAAACGAGAAGAGGCGGGGTTGCCGCCCCTGCCGAAGTCAAATCTAGCAGACGTTGCCAAGCTAATTGCGCTCACAGGCGGTTCAAAACTCCTAAAGAAGTGAAAACAGAATGGCGGAGTTGAAGTTTCTCTTCTTTCTTGGCTGCACCATCCCCTACAGGGTCTCAAGCTACGAGGTCTCAGCCCGAAGAGTGCTTCCCAAACTGGGCGCCGAGCTGTTCGAGATGCCCGACTTCAACTGCTGCGGTCTGCCAGTCGACCCAGCCAACCACGAGCTGATGCTGGTTCTAGCCGCCCGAAACCTCTGCCTCGCCGAGCAGCAGAAAATGAACATCGTCACGCTCTGCACTGGATGCGCCACAACTCTGCGCAAGACCAACAAGATGCTAAAGGAAGACAAGAAACTGAGGGAGACAATCAATGACTACCTGAAGAAAGTCGGCATGGAGTTCAAGGGCACCGTTGAAGCCAAACACTTGGTTCAGATGCTAAAGGAAGACGTTGGCTTAGAAAAAATAAAGGAAACTGTTCAAAAGCCTCTCACAGGATTGAGCGTGGCTGAGCACTGCGGCTGCCACCTACTGCGCCCCGCCAAATTTTCTGGTTTCGACAACTCCGAAAACCCCACAACACTGAAGAACCTCATCGAGTTGACGGGCGCCAAGTGCCTAGACTACACAGACAAGACAGAGTGTTGCGGCTACACCGTCGTCGCCATAGACGAGAAGGTCTCGCTGAGCTTGGCTCGGGAGAAACTCCGTCACGTTAAGGAGGCTGGAGCTGAAGCCATGATAACAGTCTGTCCCTCGTGCCACCTCATGTTCGACATGCAGCAGTCCCGCATAGAGCGCGCCTTCGGAGAAACATTCAACCTTCCCGTGCTGCACTACACCCAACTGTTAGGCTTAGCCATGGGCTTCAGCCCAGAAGAACTCGCCCTAAAAGAGCTGAGAGTAGACCCTTCAAGAATATTAGAAGCCTTGAAAACGTAAAAAAATGGAAAAAGGGATGAGGCTGGCTTAGACTTTAACGCCTGCGGCTTCCAAGGCTTCCTTGAACAGCTTCTTTGTGACCGCTATCCGCGCCTTCTGCGACAGCACCTCTTTTGTCACGAAGTCCAATGCCTCTTCAGGACACCACTTGACGCATCTGGGACCATCCTTCTCCTTTTCGCAGAGGTCGCAGATTCTCACCTTCTTCAGCTCCGGGTGTAGCGTGATGGCGCCGTAGTCGCACGCCTCGATGCACCAGCTGCATCCGTCGCACTTGTCGTCGTCGATCATGATCACGCCAGTCTGCTCAGACTGTGTCAGAGCCTCTCTCGGACAGGCAGTGACACAGGGCGCTGGGCTGCACAGCCTACAGGCTATGGAGATGTTGACGAGTGGGTTCAGTCGCAAGGAGCGTATTCGCGACTTCTGTGTACTGAACGCGTTGTCCTTTGTTAAGGAGCAGATGTACTCGCAGACGGAACAACCCGTGCACTTGTCTGGGTCGCAGGAGACCATCTTCCACTTCGCGCTTTCTGCTTTTGGAACTGCTGCCATTTTTCATTTCCTCCTCTATTTGCTTGCTTCTCTCACAATGTGAACCATGTCGTTCATTCCTGTCTCGCTGAGCTTTTCAAGCGTGGGCACGCCCTCTCTTGTCCACCCTCTGACCTCGTAGTAGTCGTCTAAGAGTAGGTCGAGGTCAGCTTGGCTCACGAAACTTCCCTTGGCCACGCCCTCGTCGGGTATGGGAACGTTCATCACTTTCCACGGCATGTGGTCGTCTTTCCGAGTCAACCCCTCTCGAATATTGATAAGTCTGCCCAAGTTGTTGATTCTCTCGCCCGCCATCCGCAGCTCCTCAGGCGTCATCTCTATGCCCGTGACCGCACTGTACAGAGCGGCGAGGTCCTTGAAGCCCTCGAAGTACGTGCCTCTCGAAAACTTGCAGACTATGAGCGAATCGATGACTGTGTACATGTCTTCGGTCTCCTTTACGATTTTTCCCCTCCCCTTCTCAGCCTTGAATCGGTTCACCTTACCAGCCACGTCTGGTCCATAGGATCCGTGCCTGTTGTGGTCGGCTCCTCGGAACGAGACCGCATACCCCAGTGCAGCCGTTTTCAGTCCTCGGATGTCGTAGCCCGTCATCTCAACTCCCTTGATGTGAACCGCGTATTTGGCTGCGTCCTTGCCGATTTTTTCCGCGGCTATCTTGACGCCCTCCGCCAGCGTGTCGCCTATGCCCTCTCTTAGGCTGATTCTCTTTATCATCTCCAGCATGGCTTCGTGGTTGCCGAATTCCAGCTCTAAGCCCGCGTCTTCCTTTGTGATCAGACCGTGTTCGTAGAGGTCCATGGCGAATCCTATGATGCCGCCGACCGATATGCCGTCTACTCCGTAGTAGTTGCTCAAGTCCATTCCTTTTAGGATGGCGTCTAGGTTGCCCACCCCGCAGTTGGGTCCTATAGCCCAGAGGGGCTCGTACTCGATTCTGGTTATTGTTCCTTTATAGGGACCCTCAGGCACAACCGCTATGTGCTCGCAACGCATGGCGCACGAGGAACAACCGATGATTTTTGCCACGAAGCGCTCGTTCAGGTATTCGCCGCTGATCTTGTCGGCTGCCTCGAAAGTGGCTTTGGTGAAGTTATTGGTGGGCATGGCTCCCAAGGCGTTGAGCACGAGAACGTTTTCCGGCGTCCCCAGCGTTCGGTATTTCCTTGCAGCTGGTCCCTTCATTCGCTCGTGTTGAATCTTGACGAGTTCGAGTAGGCGTTCCTGATTCGCCACTTTGATGTCTTTTGACCCTCGAACTGCTATGGCTTTCAGGTTCTTGGAGCCCATGACGGCGCCCAAGCCGCATCTTCCCGCCGCCCTTGTTCGGTCGTTCATGATGCAGGCGATTCTGACGAGTTTTTCTCCGGCCACGCCTATGGATGCGACTCGGATGTAGAAGTCTTTGAGCTCGTTTCGAATGGCTTCTTCAGTTTCGGCTGGTGACTTGCCCCAGAGGTGTTTGGCGTCCATCAACTGGACTGCGTCGTCATCAACCCAGAGGTAGACTGGCTTCTCAGCCCTGCCCTTGAAGATGATGGCGTCGTATCCGGCTCTCTTCATCTCAGCGCCGAAGTGTCCGTGAGACTTCGCTTCGCCCACTCCGAAGCTCTGGGGCGATTTTGAGACGAAGGCGTGTCCGTTTCCACCAGTTGGGACCATGGTTCCTGATAGGGGTCCCGTCGCTAGGACTAGGGGGTTTTCGGGATTAAACGGGTCGACGCCTGGTTTGGAATTGTCGAGGTATAGGCGCATTCCGAGTCCTATGCCTCCGATGTACTTCTTGGCTAACTCCTCCTTCAGCGGCTCGGTCTCCATCTTTCCCGTGGTCAGGTCTACGTGTAATATCTTTCCGGCATAACCCAACATTCTTGTTTTTTCCTCCAAATGTTGCTCAGTTTTAGATTGGAAGAGATTATCAAATAGCCCCATGCGAATATTTAAGTTTTCTATCAGAGGTGTTAAACCAAGTTTTAGGTTTATCTCGCAAGTGAAAAAAGAAATATTCGACTGGCTCAACAGTAGTATTAGAGAAAAGTCAAGGTGAGGCGCCCCGAAGAATGAAGGTGAAGGTTCAGTATCTGGGCTTCATAAAGAACCTCATAAAGCGGAGCGAAGACGAGTTCGAGCTCGAAGAAGGCGCCTTCTTGTCAGAGCTCCTAAACCAGATAGCTGGAATTTATGGTAGGTCTTTTCAGAAAGAGGTGTTTGAGACGGGTCTGAAAGACGTGAAGATGGGCTTTGTCGTAACTGTGAACGGGGTCTTGACGGGTCAGCTTCAAGGGGTGGACACTCGACTGAGCAACGGCGACAGCATAATTCTAATGTCTCTTATGAGCGGTGGATAGACCCTACCGTTGGATGAGTTTCCTTGTGCTGTTATTTGTTCTTTTACTCCTCGCGCGGTGGGGAGAACACATCAACTATAACTGATTTTTCTAGGGCTTCGAGTGAATGAAGTATGCTTCCTCTTATTAGATATAAGTCTCCCGCTTGAACTGTACCTAGGTCTTCGTTTTCTATCTTCAGCCTCAGTTTTCCTTCAACTACGTATCCAACCTGCTCGCTGGGGTGTTTGTGGAATGGGACAACATTGCCTTTCTCATAGTACATAACCGTGCACATGATGTTTGTTCCGGTTGCGAGAGTCTTGAAGGTCACACCCAACGCTTTCCTCAATGGGACATCCGTTGGCCTAACAATCATCGGTTCAGCCTCCTAACAAAACGAAACTTGTGAACGCATAATGCCTTGCAACCCAAGATATCTGTCTCTAGTGAGGAGCGTCTGAACGCATCCTTCTTGCACAAAAGTTATAGTTTCACTCCCTCTAACTTGTTCTGAAACAGCAGGGACGGTAATTTGACGAGCAGAATTCAATCTTTGAAAGAGAGTTTTGAAAAGAAGCGACTGGACGGATACATAGTAGCCAACGAGACCAACATTCTCTATTTCACAAACGCCGTGGGCGCCGCACGCTTACTAGTTCCAGCCGAAGGCGAAAACGTACTCTACGTCTATGATGTCAACTATGAGGCTGCGAAGGCTGAGGCGAAAGACTGCAGGGTTGAACTTGTAAAGAGGGGTGAGGACGCCGACAAGAAGGCGGCAGAGCAGGCGAAGAAACTCCGACTGAAGAAGGTGGGATTTGATACCTTGGACGCCTCGCTGTACCTGAAGCTGAAGAAGGCGTTGAAGGGCACCAAACTGGAGCCTCTAGGTCAACTGGTTTGGGACCTGCGCAAGTTGAAGGATGAAACAGAGCTGGGCTATATGAGGAAGGCGGCGGAGCTAACAGGCAAAGGAGCTGAAGTTGCGTTTGAAGCCATAAAACCGGGCAGGCGAGAGTATGAGGTGGCGGCGGAAATCGAGTACGCCATGCGAAAGCTGGGCTCCGAGGGCTTAGCCTTCGACACCATAGTGGCTTCTGGACCGCGCTCGGCCTATCCTCACGGCGGGTGCACCGAACAAAAGATAAGGAAGGGAGCGTTCATCGTGCTCGATGTGGGCGCCAGATATCATTCTTACAGAGCGGACTTAACCCGAACCTTCCTGGTGGGAAAGCCGACGCCGAAGCAAGCAAGAATCTACGAAGTTGTGAGGGAGGCTCAAGAGAGAGCATTCCAGAGCATTCGAGCTGGGGTTAGAGGACGCGACGTTGACGCTGTCGCCAGAAAACTTTTCGAGAAGGAAGGCTATGGCAAATACTTTGTTCATGAGCTTGGACACGGCGTCGGGCTCGACGTGCACGAGCCCCCCACACTGGATTCAGTTAGCAAGGACAGATTGAAGGCTGGAAACGTTGTTACAGATGAGCCAGGAATTTACATTGTGGGCTGCGGTGGAGTCCGAATCGAAGACACGGTGGTGGTGAGAAAGGAAGGAGCCAAACGGCTAACCGAGGCACCCTATGAATTAATTGTTTAGGTCGGCTTCGTCTGAAGTTGTGAACCGCGACGTCTTGTCCTTACTCTCCACAAATCGATAAGCCAAGGTAGAGCTAACACAAATCCTATCGGAATTGTCCATTGAGCTAGAGTCTGCACCTTGCTTCTTGGGGCCACCAGCGCCGTTATAGAACCTTCATATTCAACATGGATAAAATGTGAACTCGGATTAGAGAAGACCAACGTAGTGTTCGTTATCTTCGTCGGAACATACTCAAACTCGATGTTTTCGTTAGGAATTTCATTTTGCCAACCAATCGATTCAGGATTTGACGTCAAAAATTCTTCTAGATATGTCACGTTCGAAGAGTCAATCGGTTCAAGATGGTGCTCGTTTATCCACCTGTAAATGGTTTGAGATTTGACCTCAAGCAAGTAGACGTTAAGAGTGCTGTTTGCTGTGGCAGTAATGTGTAAACCCTGTTGTGGTGTTACAACGCGTTCAGAAAAGGGTGTGTAGGGGGTGTCAAACCTTTCTGGCTGCACAATCCATGTGCCGGAAAAATTACCTATTTGGGCAGCTGGAATGAGTGAAACTAGCAATAAGGCTAGACCGATCGCTAGGAGAATGGTGCCACCACGACCAAGGATAATTCTCCAGCGCCTCACAAGCCAAACCTCCTGCTGAAATAGAGATACGCGACAAAAAAGAGAGAAGCCACAATCGCGTAGCTGGCTCCGAGGTAGAGGAGAACCTCAGTGAAGGTGGGAGTCCAAAGTACACTACCACCAAAGGTCCCAGATATTTGGTAATACGAGCCTAGAACAATGTATGGTAAAATCACTGAGATTATTTGAAGAGTTGAAGGAGAGTTTGTGGCAGACGCGACAAACATGGCTAAACTCTGAATGATTCCAAAGGCAAAAAAGAGGACTATACCCAAAACCAGCGCTAAGCCACCTCTTCTAAGGACCAACGTCACTAGCAGCATGATGCCTGCAATAAGTAAGGGGAAGCTTAAGTTTGCCGCGTATGTCAGAAGCACCGTGCCTAAGTATGGCGCGACCACGTCGGGAGCCAGCACGTATATCGCTGAAATCTGAATGCTGAGGAAGAGAAGTAGGGCGACCCCCAAAGCGGACAGAATCTTTGCTGAGAGAATCCAGCGCCTTTTTAGAGGGTATGAGAAGAAGGTTTGAATGATTCCTTTTTCGATGTCGCTTCCCAATCCATAGGCGATGTTTTTGAAAATGAGAATAATGAAGATGAAGAGGGGTGTACCGAGCAGTGAAGACGTCAGGCTGTAGGCAGTGAGTTCGCCAGTGACACTGATCGACGTCATTGAAGCAAAACTTGCGAACACAAACGTGCCTAACGCGTAAAGAAATGCAAAGGTTTCGAGGATGGGAAACCTATAGTCCTCGTGGAGAGCTGAGGCAAATACCTCCAGAAAAGGTCTGCCTTTTCCCTTTTGCATAACAGCTCACCGTCCTTTGTTGGCACCCACCACTAACCTGTAAAGTTCTTCAAGGGAGGCGCTTCCCGTTTCGATTCCCTGAATTTTTGCTTCAACTCTTCTTGCCAGTTTCGGAGCGTCTTCGTAGAGTCTTTCCTCTTTTCCCTGTTGAACTCGAACAGAGATTCCTCGAATGTCCGTTTCTAAATCTTCTACATAGAAAAGTTTTCCGACTTCGCCAGCCAATTCCTCAGGCTTGTCTGTTGATATCCTGACTACTCCAGCGGCGTATTTCTCGTAGAGTTCAGTCAGCTTTCCAAAAGCCCAGACTTTTCCTTGGTTGATGATGGCTACAGAGTCGCAGACTCGGCTCAACTCTGGGAGAATGTGGGAAGACAAGAGAAAGGTGACCTTCTCGTTTTTGTGGAGTTGTAAAATCAGGTCTAGGAGCGCGCTTCTGGCCTGAGGGTCTAGGTTGGCGGTCATTTCGTCGGCTATGACCAAATGTGGACAATGAATCAATGCATGAGCGATGGCAAACTTTTGGAGCATACCTGCTGAGAGGGCATTGATTGAGCGATCACGTGCGTCTTGCAAGTCAACCAGTTTCAAGACTTCTAGGGCTCGAGACTCTGACATGCCGAAGATTCTGCATGTTCTTTCTAAATAGTCCAACGTTTTTTGGTGTGACGGAAAGAAGGCTTTCTCGTGAACCACACCGATTAGAGTGCGTATATTGGGATTGTCCCACGGGTCTTGACCGAAAACCTCTACGCGACCTCTATCAGGCTTGAGCAGACCCAGAACCATTTTTATGGTTGTGGTTTTTCCGGCTCCGTTGGGTCCAATCAAACCCGTAACCGAACCCTCATTCAGCGTCAGATTTAAACCGTTGACAGCTATCACCTTGCCGTAACTCTTCGCAAGGTCCTCAGCCACAATCAAGGCCATAATTATCCTCTCGTGTTGTACCATAAAGGTGAATTTAAATTTTGATGATGATGGTTAACCCGTGTCTGGTTCTCGCTGGGAAGTTATTATCCTATAGAAATTTCCTTCACAAGTCTTAAATCGTTCGAAAACAAGTCTCTCATTGACCACCGCTGAAGAGGGAAAGGAGCTTATCAACGATTCTGATGCGCCCACGCCTATTATAACTCAGAGATTGCTCTGATAACCGACTTTCTCACGGTTCTTATGGTTGGGTATAGGCTGCATATGCCTATGAAGGCTAGGGCTAGAAGGAACCACAAGAAAATTGGGAGGATGGAAGCTGCGGAGATGATTGGTTCGGGCAAGATAAAGTATGAGATTAGTAACCCCGTGGACAGCCCAATCGCCCCACTGACCAACACAACGATGAGAGCCTGCACCAAAACAATTATTGTTACAGTTTTTAGTTTAGCGCCCATGGCTCTCATGATGACCAAGTCTCGCCGTTGAGTCGAGATAAGTAGAGTCATGTAGCCTGAGAGACACAGCACCGCAGTTACCAAGGAAAACGAAGGAGCAAGGGCTACCAAGGACCAAGCGGTGTTAAGAAAGTTTAGATGCTTCTGCAAAACCTCGTTGAGCTCAACCACGGCTAACTCTGTTCCCGTAATCTCTTCTCCGATGTGGGCGAGAGTCTGAGAATACGTCAACGATTCAGTCTGAAGAAAGAGCAGATTGTACTCTTCTTGACCACTTACCGATTGCAGAGCTTTGAGTGGTACATACACCACGTTTCCATTGTTGAGAGGGTCTTGACACACACCTACTACCTGAAAATTCTCGTCAAGTATCTTCACGCTCTGTTTCTCTGGACTGGAGAACATACTCGACGCCAAGGAGTCGCCCAGCATAGCCGAATACACGTCGGTTTTGTTTAAACCTCTCCCCCGAATCAGCCAACCGTTCACGGCGTTTTCTGGTTCCAAACCCAAGACAAGAGCCTCACCAAACCTTTGGTCTCCTATCACAATGTATGGGGGCTTTCTTTCTGGGTCTATGAGAATCGTGGGAACTTCGTGCACTCGGGTTTCCAGAATGAAGCGAGCGTCCACTTTGTTGATTCCTTCAGTCAAACGTAGCCTTGAAACCAAAGATTCAGAAATGAAGAGCCGCGGGTCTGAATAGTTTAGAGGCTCAGTTTCCTTAATCTCGGAGAAACTAGACAGTAGGTCCACGTATCGCTGAGTAATGTCGGAGTGACCAACAAGAACCACGTTTCTCTGAATGGCGCGCTCAACATAGTTCTGGGTTGTCTGGTTGGCTATGGTGCCGCCTGCCAGCGTCACCGTGGTCAGTGCGAATACGAGAGATAGACACATTACTGCTTGGCGAGTTGCAATCCTTCGGCGTGCGAGAGTTGTGTATGCTGTTTTGAATGTTAGACCAAGCCTTGACGGAAACGAGGTTTTTGACTTCAAAGGTGTTCCTAGCGAAAGATTGGTGGACAACGCCTGAGAGGGCTTTATCGTAAGCGCTCTGCCTATTGCTCGGCTTCCGAGAAGATGAGGCAGAATGATAAAGGCTAGGAATGCGGGGGGTATTATCCAAATGTTAATGGGTTTTTGTGGTATGGCTAAACCCAGCGTGTTCAAAGCATTGACGCTTGCAACGCTCAGAAGCATACCTAAGATAAATCCCGTGACGCAACTGACAAAAACCATAATGGAAAGCTCGGTGATGAAGTAGCCGAAGACTACGTCGGTCAAGCATCCAACCGCCTTCATCACTCCGACGTCCCGAACCCGCTCAGACATTGCCAACGATATGAAGAAGGACATCACCAGAACCCCGGTCAGAAAGGCGAGCAGAGTTGTTATGAACAGGATAACCGAAAACGTGTACGAAAACCCGCTTGTCATTTTTCCTCCCGTGAGCAAGGCAACCTCGAATCCGATGTTGTCTCCGAAGAAGAGAAGAAAGAAAGTTGCAGTTGCAGATGTGGTCAGGCTAAGGATGGTTAACGCTGTCTGGAACCGTCTCCTAAACAAGTCTTTTAGTGGAAATGAGCGCTTACTCATCGACCTCAACGATCCTTCCGTCAAGCATGCGTAACGTTCGATTCGACAGCTCTATTATCCTCTCGTCGTGAGTGGCAACAATCACGGTCTTCCTCTTTTCCCTCAACCCTTCTAAGACCATTACTATCTCCAAACCAGTTTTCAAATCCAAGTTTCCCGTAGGTTCGTCAACAAGAACGAGTGGTGGACTGTTTGCCAACGCTCTGGCGAAGGCTACTCTTTGCTGTTCGCCGCCGCTGAGCTGAGAGGGAAAGTGGTCTGCTCGATGCGACAAACCGACCGTTTTCAATAGCTTCCTCGCTCTTTTCACCGCCTGTCTCGCCGACCAACCTGCTATCTCCGCTGCGAAAGCCACGTTTTCTAGAGAAGTGAGCGTGGAAACGAGATTGTAGGACTGAAAGACGAATCCGATATAGGCGCAACGAAAAGTTGCCAAAAAGTCTTCGTCACGTGCGCTAAGATCGTGTCCAAAAACTCTGATTGACCCGCTTGTCGGCGTGTCTAAACCACCAATTATGTTGAGAAGAGTAGTTTTCCCCGCACCGGATGGTCCTGTGATCGAGACAAATTCGCCTTCGGCGACTTGAAAGCTAACGTCCTTCAAAGCTTCGACAAGGACATCTCCGAGCGGATACTCCTTTCTGAGAGAAGATGCAACAACCACGGGTTCCTTCGACTTTGTCATCCAAACCCCATCGGCGCTTCATCAAGGATACATTAGCAATGTTATTTATTTCTGATTGGTTGGCCTAGGACTATTCGAGTTTGAGCGTTGTGTATGTTGCGGCTTATTCGATTTGAGGAGCACTTTTGGAAGCTGAGTTATGCTTGAAATCAAGAAATCCGATGCCTCTCGCAGCTCGTTTCTCCTCGCTTTATAAGTGACGAGGCCTATCGTTGTGATGCCCAACTCCTTTGCGGGTTTTAGTTCCCTCCCCATGTCTCCTATCACAACAACGCTGTCAGGACTACACTCGGCTATCGCAAGCGCACACTCGTAGAGTTTTTTCCTTTGCTCTTGAAAGGGGAAAAATGGAAGCGAAGTCAGTCCGAAGTGCTTGGCTGCCACGTCTCGCGTAATAACGCGGTTGAACAGTCCATCGATGCGCAGAAACCTCAATTCCTGAATCACTTCCGCCAGAGTCTCCCTTGAAGTGACACAGACGAGCGTGTATTTCTTGGATAAGGCCTTCAGCGTTGGCTCTACTCCCTTCCTAACCATGGAAAGGTGATATCTCTCAACGAAAGCCGATGTCCAGTAGTTGATTGCGGCTTCGGTGAGCTCCAACCCCATCTCCTTGAAAACGTCGATGTAAGATGGCGTTTGAGTAATCAACCGCTTCACTCTAGTTCTGGAAACCCTCATGCCGAAATGATTCAGCGTGTCGTGTATCACTTCTATTTCTCTCTGATTGATGTCGGTTAGGGTTCCATCCAAGTCAAAGAACAGAGCCTTCACAACACTCGCCACCTTGTTTCATTCCATGTGAATCAGCCGACATGCTCTTACAATCCCAGTCAAATAAGCTCTTGCAACTTGGTGGGCCCGGGGCGATTCGAACGCCCGACCAACAGGTCTCTCAACGCCAGTTTATGAGCCTGTCGCTCTAACCGTGCTGAGCTACGGGCCCTCCTTCGCCCATTATTTCGAGTCTCTGTTCTCATTTAAGGATTTTCCGCTTTCTCACGCAAACGACACGCTGTAGCCGCTTCTCTCTCAAATGACTCACTCCACATTCAATCTTGATAGACTGGGCTTAGACCAAAGGTGCGTACTAAGAGACAGCTTAAAGGAGTCTCCAGCCGCCTTACATCCTAAAAATAAGAGACGTGATTCCGATGGTTTATCTTGTTCTTATGTTGATTACGGATTGAAATAGGAGGAGAGTGAGATCAGGGTAGAGGCTTCTCGTTTTGATCAAGACGGAGTCTAAGGTTCGCCTATCTCACTTAATAGATTCTCTTGCCAGTGACTCCGTCAATCTTGATAATCTTCTCTTGACCTGTTCTCAGGTTTTGAAGTCTCACTCTATAGACAGGTACGTATATTACCGCGTGGTCTGCAATCTCAAAAGTCTCCTGTATAACGTGTTCAATCTCAGAAGGTCGGTTGACTATCTTTGACCGAAGGAGGTCTATTTCATTGCGCGGAGGACTTTCTAGCGGTTTTGTTTTTTGGAATTCGGCTAGGACTTCTTCCGGACGCTCTTCTGATGGACCTGAAGGAACCCGCTTGGATGAGATTTCACGACCGTTTGCGTCCACGACGACGCACGCTTTCGACTCACGAACTATGCGCTCTCGCCCATCAAGTGTGATTGTTTTCCTATGCGGATCTCTCGTTGGTTCTGGTTTTAGCGTTTGGTTGAGAAGCACGACCTCTTGGACCGTTTCGTCCACACTAACTGTGTAGTTGCGTTTTCTGTAGTAGTCAATGGCGTATTTTCCATCGACGACAACATAAACGTCGTAGTCTTTTTCAATAAACTTTTGTTGTATCTCCCTCGATGGAGGTCTCAGAAAACCAAACCTAGCGAACACTGCACCCTTAAGTTTGTCTGCGATGAGCTTAGCCATTGTGGGGTCAATGAGTGCCTTGCAGACTATTGTCTTCGGCGTTGCTAGGCCTTGAGGTGTGGGTTCTATGAGAATCTCGGTCAATTTTCTTCACCGTGTAAGAGTGGCTTTCTCTCAATGATTAATGGTTTATGAATCAGCGCTCAATATCTTTGGTACACACTTCTTTGCAAACGAAGACTTCTTAGATTAGAGGATCTGCCGAGTTTCCTAAACAAAACAACTCTCTCAAACAATCCTAATAGATGACTTTGCCCCGCACGCTTCACAAGTTAGGAACGAGAATCGCCTCTCTTTTACGATTTTTGTGTCTGGGCGTTTGCAGACCGGGCAGACAACGAACTCGTCTGCGTAGTGCTTGATGAGTCGTTCTAGGGTGTCGTTTCCGAACTTGCCCTGAAATATGGCTCTTCCAGCCTTGTCTAGGGCTCCAGCCGTAGCCATCTCTCTCGACAGAAATCTTAGGAGGTGTTGTGGGTCTCTGTTCAGTGTCTCGCATATGTCCTTGTAATTGGCAATTATGGTGCGCATGCCAACACTGTAACTGCGCGGCTTGGGGACCTCAAACCGCTTGTGCGCAAAAACTTCAGGCGGAAGCTGCGAGTGAGCCCGCTTCAGCAACTCCCTGTAATCTGTTTTCAAGACTTGTGCCTCAGTGCTTTAATGTCTTTGATTCGTTGTAATGACTCCAGGCTTGTTTAAATGTTTTGATACACACGCAAATGAAGAAAGTTATATTTGTCCAAAATCGGGCACTGATTTGAGAAATATCACAGATAGCAGAGTTACCAAAAATGCGAAGAGAAATATGATGAAAATGATAGTGTATAGGTGCTCTATCTTGAAGAGCCTCTTTAGTTTACGCACTCTATTTCTCCTTCCTTTTTATCTCTCAACCGACGATTTAACAGTTGCGATAATCCCGAAGTTCAACAACGAACTCGAAAAAGACTGAGCTGTCAGAAGATTGAGATAACGTAGAGACCTATGAGTATGCCTAAAATTTATGCGAAGACACGAGTTTGAATATACGAACTGAAAAGCAACCCCTCGAGCGAGCTGGAGAAGAGCATGTACAAGGAGATATGGAGCTGGGAGAAGTGTAAGGGCAAAATCCAAACTTTAAAAGGGCGACTGGGGTTTCCTAACTCTTCCAAGCTGAGATTTTTGAGGCTGAGTCTGTCGTTGGAGGATGGGCAGATACACGATGAATTGAGGGATAGCCCCGCGCCCTCCATAGCCCCAAGCATATACTGTATATTGTCGGGATACGCGGAGGCACGCCCAGTTCCAGAAACCCGCCAGCTGATTTCTTTCGAGCACTTGCAAGGAGGTCGCGTCTATCACAGCGCGTTCAGACGACGCGCCGTTCAACCACTCGAAAAAGTGTTTGGTCCCAATCCCTCAACCCTCCACGAAGCGTCCAAACCCTTTGACGCTGCAAAACTGGACCATGGGGACTGCTCCGTCAAGATTTACTCTCTACCACTCGTGCCCGTCATTATTGTTTTGTGGGGTTCAAGCCCTGAATTCTCGGCTTCAGCAAGCGTTCTCTTCGACTCCTCAGTCAGCAACTACCTCTCAACCGAGCGAGTTGCAATGCTGAGTGAATTGACTTCTACGAGATTGAGGCTGGCTCATGAATTGTAAAAGCTTAAAGAAAGAGCGGCGAGATTATGTGTAACTTCCCAGCGGTGAAGGCGTTTGGCTGAGTCTTCGAGTCACCCATACATACCCAACTCCGTCCCAGAAATCAAGAAAGAAATGCTTAAGCACATAGGAGTTCGAAACATTGAAGAACTCTACGCGGACGTTCCCAAACGGTTCAGACTGAAGCGAAAGCTGAATCTGCCCCGCCCGAAATCTGAGCAAGAAGTGAAGAGACACGTGGAGAGCCTCCTATCCAAGAACAAGACCAGCCGAGACATGCCAGTCTTCTTGGGAGCGGGCTGCTGGCATCATTACGTGCCAGCTGTCGTCAAGGATGTTGTTCAGCGCACGGAGTTTCTCACCTCCTACACGCCCTATCAGCCAGAGACTTCGCAGGGGATGCTCCAAGCCCTCTTTGAGTATCAGAGCATGGTCTGCGAGCTCACAGCCATGGATGTAGCCAACAGCTCCATGTACGACTGGGCTTCTGCGCTGGGCGAGGCGGTTCGCATGGCCGTTCGACTAAATAACAGAGCGGAGGTGCTGGTTCCCAGGATTATTCATCCCGAAAGGTTGGCGACGCTGCAGACCTACGTTGACCCAGTTGGAACACGCGTCAAAATGGTTGGTTACAACCCCACGACTGGGCAGCTCAACCTCGAAGACGTGAAAAGCGGCATATCAGCGAAAACTGCTGCCGTTTACGTAGAGAACCCCTCGTATCTGGGTTTCGTTGAAACTCAGGTTGAGGAGATAGCTGAGATAGCGCATGACGCTGAGGCTCTGCTCATCGTTGGAGTCGACCCCACCTCGTTGGGGGTTCTTAAGCCGCCGGGCGAGTACGGCGCAGACATCGTTGTGGGTGAGGGTCAGCCCCTGGGCAACGCCATGAACTATGGCGGACCTCTGCTGGGGGTTTTTGCTTGTCGCGGCGACATGGAGTTGGTTAGGCAGATGCCGGGTCGCGTGATTGGCTTGACCACAACTCTGGATGGGAGCAGAAGGGGGTATTGCATGGCGTTGCAGACGAGGGAGCAACACATTAGACGGGAGAGGGCGACCTCCAACATCTGCACCAATGAGGCGCTCTGCGCCCTAGCCTCAGCTGTGTACCTGTCTCTGCTTGGTCCGCAAGGATTGAGGGAGCTGGGCGAAACCGTCATGGCAAAGGCGCGGTACACAATGCAGCTTCTGAACAGAATACGTGGAGTGAAAGCTCCCGTATTCAAGTCGCCTCACTTCAAGGAGTTCACGGTCAACTTCGAAGAATCTGGCAAGACTGTGAGGGAAATACACGAGGCTCTGTTGTCACGGCACCAGATACACGGCGGGAAAGACCTGTCCAAAGAGTTTCCGGAGCTGGGTAAGACCGCCCTTTACTGCGTCACCGAGGTGTATGCTCAAGAGGACATCGACCGCCTGGCAGAAGCGTTCACAAAAGTTCTATGGGAAGGGGGAAGGAAGCGACGTTGAGCGCTTTCAAGCAAGCCAGCTGGAACGAACCCGACGTCTTTAAGCTGGGGCGAAGAGGGCGCAGGGGCTTTGTTTTGCCGAGGGTTGAGAAGGCTGTTCTGCGCGAAGTCGTCAAGATTAGGGAGAGTTTGCCTGAGGGTTTGAGGAGGAAGACGCCTCCGCTCTTGCCTGAGCTGTCCGAGGCGGAGGTTGTGCGTCACTTCATCCGTCTCTCGCAGATGAACTACGGCGTGGACTTGGGCTTCTACCCCCTGGGGAGTTGCACAATGAAGTACAACCCAAAGATCGATGATTTTTTGGCTGGCGCGGAGGGCGTCGCCTCTCTTCATCCGTATCAGGACGAGGAGACTGTTCAGGGCGTTCTTGAAATTCTGTACACGCTGGGGCGTTGGCTTGCAGAGATCACAGGCACTCACGAGGTGAGTCTGCAGCCAGCCGCTGGAGCCCAAGGTGAATTCCTGGGCGCTTTAATCATGAGGGCGTGCCACAAATCCAACGGTGAAATCGGCGAGCGAAGAGAGCTCATAGTGCCCGATTCTGCTCACGGGACCAATCCGGCGAGCGGGACCATGGCTGGCTTCAGGGTTGTGGTTGTTCCCTCAGGTGAAGACGGCTGCATCGACCTGGAAGCCTTGAAGGCGGCGGTTTCCAGGCGCACGGCGGGACTTATGCTGACTAACCCAAATACCTTGGGGATATTTGAGAAGGGCATCGGCGATATCGCTGAGACCGTGCACGACGCTGGCGGGCTGCTCTATTATGACGGCGCGAACCTGAACGCCATTCTTGGGAGGGTTCGCCCTGGCGACATGGGCTTCGACATAGTGCACATAAACGTTCACAAGACTTTTGGGACGCCTCACGGTGGTGGTGGTCCGGGTTCGGGTCCCATAGGCGTCTGTGAGGAGCTCGAGAGGTTTCTGCCTGTTCCACGGGTAGCATATGATAAGAGGCGTGAGCGCTATTACTTGGACTACGACAAGCCAGACAGCATCGGCAAGCTGAGGGGCTTCTACGGCAACGTGGGGGTTTTGGTGAGAGCCTACGCCTACATCCTGAGTTTGGGGGCTGAGGGACTGGAGGAGGCTGCGGAGGTTTCTGTCCTGAACGCCAACTACCTCGCGAAGAGGCTGAGTCAGATTCGAGGCTTAGAGCTCCCCTATGATAAGGGGCAGCCCAGAAAGCACGAGTGCGTCTTCAGCGCCAAACCCCTGCTGAAGGAGACGGGGGTTCGAGCGATGGACGTGGCGAAGCGGATTCTGGACTATGGAATGCACGCGCCAACGATGTATTTTCCTCTGATTGTGGAGGAGGCGCTGATGATAGAGCCCACAGAGTCGGTTGAGAAGGAGGAGCTGGACAGGTTCGTCGAGGTTATGGAGAAGATTTCGGAGGAGGCGTACACTAGTCCCGAAGTGGTTAAAAGTGCCCCGCACAACGCTGCTATCACTCGCCTAGACGAGGTGAAGGCTTCTCATCCAAAGACCATGGCGTTGAGCTGGAGAATGCATCGGAGGAGGGCTGAATCGCAACGTTATTAAATTCGCGCTTGTATGAGGTATGATTCCAAGAACAGAGGGGCTGAATCACAATGTCGGAGCTGGAGAAGAAGGTTCGAGCCGAAGTGGAGAAGATCATCGACCCAGAGACGGGCTTGACCTTTGGTCAGATGAACCTAGTCTCGGATGTCAAGGAGCAGGCGCCGGGCGTCGTCAAGATAGACTTCATTCCGACGAGTCCGTTCTGTCCCATAGCCTTCAAGTTCGCCATGGACATCAAGAACACGGCTAAGAAGGTGACTGGCGTGGACAAGGCGTTGGTCTACGTGCACGGTCACACCATGGAGAAGACCATCAACGAGACCGTCAACCGCGAATGATCACGTGAACCGTCATGAAGGTTAGGGTGAAGGTTAAGTTTTTCACCACTCTCAGAGAGATTGTGGGCAAGAGAGAGGAGCAGATTGAATTCTCAAAAGCTGTGACGGTTAAGGAGTTGCTGAAAAAACTCTCCGAGAAGTATGGTGAGACGTTCAGAGACTACATCTACGACACAAAAGGCGAGGTGCGCAGTCACCTACAATTCCTCATTAACGGAAAGAGCACCACAACCCTCCAAGGATTCAAGACGAAACTGAAGAAAGGCGACCAAGTAGCCATACTTCCACCAGTGGGCGGAGGCTGAAGAGTACAGAACACTTCACACTCAATGTTTATTATCTGCTGTGTTCGTCCATTCAAAGACTCCTTTCCTAACCATGAACTAGGAGACGTTAGAAAAAAAGGGAGGTTAAGTTAGGGGCAGTGTTTATCTTTTCAATATTTTTATTTTGTCTGTGCCTGAGAACTGTGTTCCTGCAACTGTTCCAGTGATAGTTAAATTGATTTCACAGTATTTACCTGTATCTACACTACAGTCAGTGGTGTCTAGCCATTGGATTATTGTTGCTCTGTCAAATTTGACCATTAAATCAGGAACGCTGTCTAAATCATAGTCTCCAACGTTTTTTGGAGCTTCCATATTCACTGGAATGGTACCATTTAATAGAATTGAATTCACATCAATGTTACTTACATTATAACCCTTTGGAAGTTCGATATAACCAGTCACCCATTCACCGTTACTCTTCAAGTTCAACGTATCAGGGTCAACATCTATCGTTGCTGGTATAAGCGATACAAGTTTCGTTATCCTAATATCGTCAATATATCCGATTGGCGTAAGGTCTGATGCGGCACCTAAGTGTATTCGACTAAGCTGTGTTATATGTTCTCCTGTGTCTGACCTGAATCGAGCAGCCGAGGCCCTTAGGCTTCCATCTATGTAGATGTCGTATGTGTTGCTGGGTATGTCTATAGTCATCTTAATCGTGTACCATGTATTGGCTGAATATGATTGTAAATAGTGGTGTACGAGATTGGGCCACTGCCCCTCTTCGCACGTTATGTCTCCGTATAGGAAGTTAATATTCGCTCCATTCCACAGTGCATTAACGTCTGGGAATTGTGGGTTTCCGTTATCAACGTAAAACATTAACCCAGCGTTAGGCCTGGCGCTGCCAGTGGGCTTCATTGCAAATTCCACTGTGATTTTTCCACTTTGCTGAGAAAATGTTCTGTATGGGAATGGAAAGCCACCAATAGCTAAGCTCGAATCAACAAATTTTCCAGATTTACCACTGCTACCATAAAATACTGAATCGTCAACTGTGAAACTGCCAAATTGTTGATAGGTTACAACCCAACCCTCAGGCACATAACCTGTAATCTCCTCATCAAATGCTTGCTCCAGAATCGTCTCGGTCGGATACACCTGAGTCTTCGCAGGCAAGGTAATCGTTGAAGTTACAGAGACAATACCGACAAAGATTAATAATAGCTGTAACATTTTCTTCATTTTCATTTCTCCTGATTCTTAGTAACCTCAAGTTATCCCTGCTATTGTCTTAAAAGATTTGTGTGGATAAGATTATAGAAGATTCTACCTGTTTCAGATGCATTTAGGTTCTACTTGTGGACATTGGAATCGTGTTTCAGTTAACAAGATTTTCCTAGAACAACCTTCTCCAGAGCTTAAGGTTGATGTTATGATTCCTATGTATGAGCCATTGAAAGTTTCTAAGTGTAAGAAGTGTGGTAAGATTATAGCAGAGCCGAAAGAACTGTGAAAAATGTGGAAAGGTATCGGTGAAAAGAGAATAGATCAATGCACCCGTCTCTTTGTCTCTCTAGGCGCCTATTTGAAGCCTAATAGAGGGGCTAGGCTAGCCCAGCGCACACACATACACAAATCACATTCCTACTCAACATACCCCCTCTCTAGGTAGGTAGTCTCACACACGCGCAAGAGCAGCCATCAACATCAGACAATCTCCGCTTCCAGATACGTCTGAAACGTCCTCACCACTCGAACGTTCACAAACCTTCCAAACAACGACTCATCCCCACTCTTAACCACAACAGGCTTGTACGCAAAATTTCTCCCAACCCACGAACCCTTCAGCTTACCCCTCTCGTCAACAAGAACCCTCCCAGTCCAATTCATCCAACCAGCATTCCTCTCCAAACAAACACGCCTAACCAACCCACCCAAGCGTCTACTCCTCTCCCTCACCTCACAAACAGAAACACGAGGCGTCATCCTCTCCGCCAACGTGCGAGGTCTAGGAAAGAACTTAGAAACGTTCACAACATCAGGCTTAACCTCCCCAATTAACCTCAAAGTCCGCTCAAAAGCCTCCTCACCATCGCCTGGAAAACCACAGATAACATCAGTCGCAACAGTTATGCTCGGAAAAGCCCTCCTAAAAGCGTCAACAATCAGTCTAAAGTCACCCACAGAATAAACACGGTTCATGCGCCTCAAAACCTCGTCGTCGCCGCTCTGAACAGGCAGGTGCAAGAACCTGAAAACATGCCCATCCCCAAACGCCTCAATCAAGTCATCCAGCATTCCCAGCACGTAATTGGGCGTCATCATGCCAACCCGAACAAAGAATTCGCCTTCAATGCTGCAAACTCCCTTCAACAACTCCACCAAACTAGTGCCCAAGTCTCTGCCGTAACAACCCAAGTCTTGACCCGTCAGCCAAACCTCCCGGGCACCCGAAGCCAAATCCCGCCTCACCCGAGCCACAACCTCATCAACAGAATAACTGCGCAGACGACCACGCGCAAAAACAACACAGCAGTAGCTGCACGAACCCAGACAACCGTAAGCCACAGGAACAATGCAGACCACGGAATTTGTGGGGCTCCTAGGCAAGTCCAAACCCGGCGGCTTCGCCTCGGCATCCAGCCAAATCGGGCGTTCTCCACGCTCAACTCTGCGAACAGCCTCAACAACTCTGTGGCCTGGGGCTGGACCCAGAAGGCAGTCAAACCTAACCTCACTCCTGAGCCTTTCAAGGTTTATTAGAGGCAGACAACCAGCAACCACAAGCTTCTTGTCTCTCGGGACTCGCCTCAAAATCTCAAACATTCGGTTCTCTGTGGGCGTCTTCACGGCGCAGGTGTTGTAAATCAAGACGTCAGCATCTTCAGCGCGGTCGACAACCTCAAATCCACCCCTCAAAAGACAGCCCCTCACAAACTCTCCGTCCGCCACGTTAGAAGAACACCCGAAGCTCTCCAGAAAAACCCGCGTCAACTCAAGCCCACCACAAACAGCGCAACCCTCACGTAGCGCGAAACCACGTTTTTAATCGTCTGACAAAAACATAAACGTTCCGAGAAGGGCTCATTTACAAAAAGAAGTAAGGTTGGTCTCTGCTGAATGAGGAAACCTTAAAAGATTAAGTCTCTGCATATTTAAATCATATTTCAATCTTAATATATACAAATATAACCCATCCGCCACGCTTCTGATAGTTTGCATTCTAGGAGGGGTGCAAATGAAACTAATCACACTCTATCTTCCCGAACCCTACATCAAGGCCTTAGACACCCTAGTCGACGAGCGATACTACCCGAACAGGGCGGAGGCCATACGCGTGGCGATTCGGGACCTAATCAGCGTAGAGGTGTGGAGGAAAAACGCTAATGGGTAGGCCGCTGGACAGAGCGCTGCAGTCAACGTGGCAGAGGGCTCTTCACGAAGGACTCCGCGAACCCGGGTACTGCCGCATCCTGGTCTTAGGCATCGGAGGAGCGGGAAACAACACTATCAGCCGCCTCATGGAGAGCGGGGTCTCTGGCGCCGAGTGCGTAGCCATAAACACGGACGTTCAACACCTCAATGCATCACGCGCCACACAAAAGATCATCATCGGCGAGAAGATCACCCGAGGCTTAGGCGCTGGCGGAGACCCAAAAATCGGCAGAGCCGCCATCCAAGAATCCAGAGAAATCATTGAAAACCTGGTTGACGACGTAGACGTGGTGTTTGTGACGGCTGGCTTAGGCGGCGGCACAGGAACGGGCGCCGCGCCAGTTGTCGCTGAGATCGCCCATCGAAAGGGAGCCATAGTGGTCGGAGTGGTGACCACGCCCTTCCGAATCGAAAAGGGGCGGATCGAGTA